>Ga0164243_10000196_pt1 | contig 137982 bp, 105 predicted proteins | sample OricompcompostOP_FD_108781 | JGI IMG/M metagenome (GOLD analysis project Ga0164243, IMG submission 108781) | Organic Plus compost microbial communities from Emeryville, California, USA - Original compost - Organic plus compost (OP) | ecosystem: Engineered > Solid waste > Mixed feedstock >...
AGTCGCCGAGGGCAAGACACCCAAAGAGGCCCGACGCTGTCTCAAACGCTACGTCACCCGACAACTCTTCCGAACCCTCGCCAAGACAAAGCTTGACACCATATAGAAGCGTCGCGGGAACGTTCCACGCGGCCCAGAACGGCTCGGAGTGAGATCAGTTCGGGGTGAGATCAGTTCAGGGTGAGAACAGCAGCAGCAGTCCGGCGCAGGTGTAGCAGACCATCACCAGGAGCATGGGAACCTGTCCCCGTACGGTGCGGTCGGTGCGCAGCAACGCCAAGGACCGTTCGTGGGCAGCGATGATGCCGATCACGTGCCCACCGACGATCGCGATCAACTGCATCAGCGCGACCGGTGTCGGGTTGGCCACGATGCTGGTGTTGACACCGAGTTCTGCGGTGCCGAAGAGATTCCAGCCGAGCCCGAGCGGATCAGACAGGTTGATCAGCGTCCGCTGTCCCTCGATGATCAACAAGGTCAGGTAGTGGGCGATGGCGTACCCGATGAGGATCGGTACCACCGACGGCGCCATCAGCCGCGGCAGGTCCTTGACCGGCACGCCCTTGCGGGTGAATGGTGCCATGGCCAACGATGCGAGCGCGAAGGTGACGGCCACGATCGCCACCATCACCAGCAGCCCACCAGTGCCCCAGATCTCGTACGGCAGCGTCGAGTTCTGCACGGTCGCGATCCACCAACTGGTGTTGGCGAAACTGTCGAAGGCGGTCGATGCGAGCAGCACGGCGACCAGTCCAGCCGTGCCGGCCGGCGGGCGCCAGGTGGCGAGGGCGCGGAGCGGATTGATCAACAGCACACCGTCACGACCGGGCTGCAACGGGGCGCCCGCCGAGACCGTGGTGGCATAGGCCTCGAACGGGTCCGCCGCGGCGATCCAGCGACTGCCCAGCAGAACGGCGCCGATCAGCACCACGACGACCCACAACCCCACGTACAGCCGCAGCACCGGCAGCGTGGTCCGAGCGGGCTGGACCAGCTCCAGGAAGGCGAAGGCGAACAGGCCGACGGCAGCCGGCCACACCCCGACACCGCGAGGCAGCGGAATGATCCCGTCCTCCGGGTCGCGGCGCAGCACCGCGGCCAGGCCGCGCTGGATCGTACGGACCGGGTTCAGTTCTCGCCAGACCGGCCCCAGGATCGCCGACAACGGGACCAGGCCGACCCAGACGAGGGCGAACACGAAGCCGAAGATCGGATTGGTCAGTCGGTCCTCACCGGCGACGAGGGCCAGGGTCGCCAACGCGTAGAACAACAGCACCAGGACGCGGAACACCCACACCACCGGTGTCGGGACGCGACCGAGACGTCGGCCGGTACGTTCCGGGAAACGGCGTGCCGGCCAGCCGAAGAACAGCAGCACGAACGACACGACGAGCGCCACCGCAGCGCCGATGAGGACGAACTCGAACGGCAGCGGCAGATCGTGGCGCGAGGCGATGCCGTGCAGCGGGACCATCACCGGACGTTCAGGACGAGGATGACCTTCTGCGGCTCGTGGGACTCGACCTCGAACGACCCCGCCTGGTCGAGGGTGACCGTCCTGGTCACCTCCTGACCGGCGGTGACCTCGATCTCGACGTCGATGCCATGGACGTGGACCTCGTCGTCATGGTCACTGTTGATCACCAGGGTCAGCACGTCGCCGACCTTCAGATCCATCTTCTCGCCGTTCGGGGTGACCTTGCCGTCCGCCAGCCTCACCTGCACCACCGTCCCGAGATCGGTGCTGGTGGCCGACGACGTCGCGGTGGTCGTGGTCGACGTGGTGGGCCCGGTCGTCTCCGGGGTGCTCGGCGTCGCCGAGCAACCGGTGAGCGCCATCGCAAGGACTGCCGCGCCCAGCAGGACGGGTCGCAGGTACGCCTTCATGATCACCTTTCACGAGTGTGGGGCCGTCGTCGAGATCGACCAGCTCCCATCCTTGTACCACGACCCAACCGTGCAGGAGGTTCCGCGATCGGCGATCACGACCACACCGGGCAGCGGGCGGAGCAGGCTGGGCGGGGCCGTGGGCAGTACGGTGTGGTCATGGATCGTCTCACCCGCAGCGAACTCGCGTTGCTGGCGATGGACTCCGCGCGCCACCCGGCCCAGGTCGGCGCGGTGCATGTCTTCGACGGGGACGACAGGTTCGACCACGAGCACCTCGTCGCGCTCGTGCAGGACCGGATCTCCTACGTCCCGCGCTACCGCCAGCGAGTGTTGACCGTGCCCGGCGGGCTGGCCTCACCGGTGTGGGTCGACGACGTGCGCTTCGACCTGTCCTTCCACGTCCGCCGTTCGGCACTACCTCGGCCCGGTACGCCGCAACAGCTGCAGGAGTTCGTCGGCCGGGTGATGTCGCGGCGGCTCGACCGGTCCCGGCCGTTGTGGGAGCTCTACCTGGTGGAGGGGCTGGCCGACAACCGGTGCGCGCTACTCGCCAAGACCCATCTGGCCCTGGTCGACGGGGTGGACACCGTCGACCTGGTGCAGGTGCTGCTCGAGGAGGAGGCCAACGCTCCCGTCGGCACACCGCCGCCCTGGAGCCCCGCCCCGGAGCCGAGCCCGGTCGAGGTCCTGCTGGCCGCCGCCTACAGCGGGGTGCAGGATCCGACCAGGATCCTGGGGGCGGCACAGCGCGGCATCACGACGGTGCTGGGGGCGGCTGTGGCCGTGGGGGAGGCGACCGGTGGCGTCGGTGCCGCACTCGGAGACCTCGCTTCCGCGGCGCTGGTCGGTACGGCGCCGGCCAGTGCCTCGCCGTTCCTGGGCGCAGCATCCGAGCAGCGACGCTACGCCGGCGTGCACGCCTCCCTGCCGGAGCTGCGGTCGGTGCGCGACCGGCTGGGCCACACGATCAATGACGTGGTGCTCGCCGTCATTGCCGGCGGGCTGCGCGCCTGGCTGCAGACCCGGGGTGAACGGGTCGACTCGGTGCAGGCGTTGGTGCCGATGAGCGTCGTGGACGACGCCGATGAGCCCTCGTCGCTGGGGTGCCGGGTCGAACCGCACCTGGTGACCCTGCCGGTGGGGGAACCGGCCCCGGTGATGCGGGTGCACCAGATCGCGATCAACACCCAGGCCCACAAGGACACCGGCAAGGCCGTTGACGCCCGGACCCTGAGCGAGCTGGCCGGTTTCGCGCCGGCCACGCTGCACGCCCTCGGCGTCCGCGCCGGGCACGAAACCGTACGACGGCGCCATGACCTGGTGATCACCAACGTGCCCGGTCCGCAGCAGCCGGTCCATCTCGGTTCGGTCCCGCTGGTGTCGAGCCAACCGGTGATCCCGCTCGCCCCCGGCCATCTGCTCGCAATCGGGGTGACCTCCTACCACGGGGGCCTCACCTTCGGTCTCGCCGGTGACCGGGATGCCGTCGATGACCTGGACGTGCTGGCCGGCTGTCTGTCCGAGGCGGTCGAGGAACTCGTGGACGCTGCGCACAAGGAGGACCGTTGATGCTGGTCGAAGGATCGAGTTCGGTCTTCGTGCCGCTCCCGCTCGCCCGGGCCAGGAAGCTGGCGGCCGAAGGACGCCTGACCGGCCCGTTCCCGGCGTACGGGGTGACACCCGAACTGGCGGCATGGGGCGAGTTCGGTCCCGACGAACTGGAGGACGCCACCTTCACCGCTCAATCCTTGGCCGGGGTCGCCTCGCTCACCTGGCCCGAGGCTGCGGGGGCCGAGCGTCGGGTCGTCCTGGCAGTCCCCGCGACCGGGTTCGCGGTGACCCCTGACGGCATCCCGGGCGAGGGAACGGTCCCAGAGCTGGAGTGGCGCCGGGTGCAGGCGGTCTTCTCCGACGATCTGTCCGTCGACCTCACCGCCGTACGGGACCTCGCACGGGGACGGACGGTGGCGGAGGCCTGGGACGACGATGTCGTCGCCGAGTTCGTCGAGCAGAACGACCTGGGATGGTTCACCCCTGACGAGGCCCGTCACTGGTGACACCTTGCTGGGCGAGAACGTGGCAGACTGGCCGCCATGGCGCCACGGTCGATCTGGAAGGGGGCCATCTCCTTCGGTCTGGTGACGATCCCGGTGAAGCTGTTCACCGCGACGGAGGAGAAGGACCTCAGTTTCCGTCAGGTGCACCCCAAGGACATGGGGCGCATCAAGTACAAGCGTGTCTGCGAGGTCTGCGGCGAGGAGGTCCCGTACGGGGAGATCGCCAAGGGCTACGAACTGCCCGACGGGCGGATGGTCATCCTGGACAAGGAGGACTTCGAGTCGCTGCCGCTGCCGACCACGCGTTCGGTCGACGTGGTCCAGTTCGTCCCGGGCGACCAGGTCGATCCCACCTACTTCGACAAGACCTACTTCCTGGCTGCCGACGGGCCGGGTACGAAGCCGTACGTGCTGCTGCGGGACGCCCTCGAGCAGACCGGCCAGTGTGCCCTGGTCAAGGTGGCCCTGCGGCAGCGTGAGGCGCTGGCCCTGATCCGGCCGGTGGACGGAGTGCTGCGGCTGCACACGATGCTGTGGCCCGACGAGGTGCGTGACTCCGAGTTCGCGGCGCCTCCGGCCGATGTCACGGTCTCCGATGCCGAGGTGAAGATGGCCACCAGCTTCATCGACGCCCTGGCCGGTGACTTCCAGCCGGGGGACTACTCCGACGCCTACCGTCGCGCTCTCGAACAGGTCATCGAGTCCAAGCTGTCCGGGCTGCCGGTCGCCGAGGAGAACGAAGACAAGCCTGCCGAGGCCGAGGTGGTCGACCTGGTCGCCGCGTTGCGCGCCTCGGTGGAGGCCGCCAAGAAGCGGCGTGCCGAGGCCCAGGGCGGCGAGGCTGACGAGGCGAAGGACGAGAAGCCGGTCAAGAAGAAGTCGAAGGCGAGCTGAGCCCGGAGGCACCGGCCGGCGACCGTACCGCGGCGATGAACAGCACCACAGCCATCGACACCGCGAGGGCCGGCCAGTAGGTGTAACGGAAGTGGTTGGCCGGCACGATCGGCAGATAGCCGAGGATGTAGGCCAGCGACGACGTCACGAGGACGACGATCTCGGCGCGGAAGGTGCGCACCCGTCGTACCAGGCCGAGCAGGACGGCGCCGACCACCAGCCAGAACCAGGGCTTGAAGACCATCGGGAAGACCCCGAGACCGAAGTCCTCGACGTACGGCCTGACCACGTGTTCAGCGGTCACCGAGCCCGACCCGAGCCCGACCCGCTGCGCGTCGCGGTGCCACTCCAGGGGCCAGTACTCCAGCCGCGAGCTGAACAGGTAGTACGAGTACACAGCCGCCCGGTACTGCAGGTAGCGCAATGGATGGGGCAGTACGGTCTGCACCCAGAGGCTCTTCAGCTCCTCCTGGTGGGCGATCGGCGCGAACGCCTTGCCGCCCTCGCCGCGGCCGTAGCAGTTCCAGTAGGCGTCCCAGATCTCACCGGACCTGAGGCAGTCGGCCCGCGCCGAGGAGATGTGGTCCTTCAGCTCCTGCGGGGCGTCGGCGGCCATCAGTTCGGCGTCAGGCACCGAGAACATGACGTCGTCGAGGAGGACCTGGGAGATCTGCCCGGTCTTGCGGACGTGTTCCAGCCGGTCGATGACTCCGTCGACGGTCAGCACGCCGCCACCGATGACGCCGAGTACGACCAGGGTGCTCACCGCGATACCGGCCCGGCGGCGCCACGGCCGATCGACGGCCCGGGCCAGCCTGCCCGCCACGGCACGGAGCAACAACCACCCCAGGTACACCGCGATCGGGATCACCGCGAACACGGCGTTCTTGCGGACCGCGGTGGCGTAGACGAGCAGCACCGCGGCGGGGACGAGCAGGATCCACAACCGGCCCGGTCGGTACCTCACGGCGAAGACGAGGGCGACGGCGACAAGGAGCGCCACCGCCATCTGCACGTCCTTCCAGGGCATGTTCAGCTGCGAGATCCCCCACGGCGTGAGAGGAACGAGCAGTGCCCACACGGAATGGAGCCGACGACCGGTGACCCGGTGGACCAGGACGGCGAAGAGCCAGGCAGCCGCGAAGACCCCGACGACCTGGATCGCGAACAGGGCACCGATCTGGCCGGTGATGCGCAGCAGGACCCACCACAGGGCGCTCATCGCGGGGGACTGCCAGTCCGAGTACGGAATCTTGCCCAGTGCCTCGCGCGCGTTCACGACGATGTCGATGTTGGCCCGACCGGGATAGAACCCGGCGATGATCCAGGCGCACGGCAGGGCTGCTGCGACGAGCAGCACCAGGTCCCACCGCCATCCACGTACACGTCTCATGGATGAGCCCCCACCGGTGCGGTCGGTTCGGTCTCGCTCGTCGGAGCCGCGGTGAACACCCAGGTCCGGTAGGCGAAGAAGCGGAACACCAGGGCGAGCGCGGTGCCGATCAGATTCGTCGAGATGTTGTAGCTCAGCTGGTCGCGCCAGCCGAGCAGGTACCAGGTGACACCGAGCGGCAGGACGGCGATCAGCATGCCGAGGCCGTTGACCACCCAGAAGAGAAGGAAGTTGCGCCACCGGTTGCCGCCGGTGCGGCCGCCATAGGTCCAGAACCGATTTCCCAACCAGGCAACGAGGATCGAGGCGATCGTGGAGATGACCTTGGCCGTGACCGGGTGGTCGTGCAGCAGCGGCGGCAAGCTCCCCAGGCCGTACACCAACAGGTTCGACAGGCCGGCATCGACGGCATAGCCGAGACCGCCCACCGCAAGGAAACGGAGGATCTCCGTGGCGAGCGCACGGAATCCGGCTCGGGTCATGAAGCGTGCGCCCGTTCCTCGACAGCGATCGGATCCTCCACAGCGGCCGGAGCCTCGACAACGATCGGGCCGACGGCCGGCGCGACCCGGACCGTCACCACGGGCGCCAGGGCGAGATAGGTCAGGCGGGCGGACTCCCGGCGGGCCCGGCGCAACCCGTCGAGCACCAGTCCCACCGTGCCGAGCAGGAAGGCCAGGATCATCGACGCGGCGGCCAGGATGGCGGTCGGGAACCGCGGTACCAGCCCGGTCTGGAAGAACTCGTACACCACCGGCAGCCCGATCACCAGAGCGAAAGCGGCGAACAGCAGGGACAGGAAGCCGTAGAACAGGGTCGGTCGCTCGTGACGCACCAGGTCGACGATGAGGCGCAGGATCCGCAGTCCGTCTCCCACCGTGGAGAGCTTCGACTCGCTGCCGGCGGGACGGTCCCGGAAACCGACCGGGTGCTCGACGGACGGGAGCCGCAGGGACATCATGTGCACGGTGAGCTCGGTCTCGGTCTCGAACCGTTTGCTGATGGCCGGGAAGGACTTCACGAAGCGGCGGGAGAAGACTCGGTAGCCCGACAGCATGTCGGAGACCTTGGCGCGGAACAGGGCACCGGTGAGGCGGTTGAACATGCGGTTCCCGGCAGCATGGCCGGGGCGGTAGGAGGAGTTCTCGGGGTCGTCCTGCCGAACTCCCAGGACGTGGTCGTACGGACCACTGACCAGCAGGTCGATCATGGCCGGCAGGTCGCTCGCCTCATAGGTGTCATCCCCGTCGATCATCACGTAGACGTCGGCGTCGATGTCGGCGAAGGCCCGCCGTACGACATTGCCCTTGCCCTTGAGCTGCTCGCTGCGCACCACGGCGCCGGCGGCCCGGGCCTCCGCGGCGGTGCGGTCGGTGGAGTTGTTGTCGTACACGAACACGGTCATCTCGGGCACGGCGGAGCGAAGGTCGGTGACGACCTTGCGTACGGTCAACTCTTCGTTGTGACACGGCACGATCGCCGCGATCCGCAGTCCTGCGTAGTGGTCCGTCGAGGGGGACATCCGTGCCTCCGGGAGGGAACGTTGGGTCGCCCTAGGGAACCACCTGCCGCCGGCTCGCGCCCCCGGATGCGGGCCAGTTCGCCGGATCGTCATCCAGGAATGGCTGAGGGTTCATCGACCAGACACCCCACGGTCAGTCGAGGTCCGCGTTAGTCTCACCATGTGGATGCCATCACTTCTGTGCCACTTCCGGTCAACGAACCGGTTCGCAGCTATGCCCCGGGCAGCGCCGAGCGCGCCAGCCTCGAGAAGCAGCTGGCCGAACTCGCCGGCCGTGCCCCGCTCGAGTTGACCGCCGTCATCGGGGGCGAGCACCGCCCGGGCTCGGGTGACCGCTTCGAGGTCACGATGCCGTCGGACCACCATCACCTCCTGGGAGTCGGAGCCGGCGCCACGACGGCCGACACCGAGGCGGCGATCGCCGCGGCCGCGAGCGCAGCCCCCGACTGGGCGGCGACGTCCTTCGACCAGCGTGCGGCCATATTCCTCAGGGCGGCGGATCTGCTGGCCGGACCCTGGCGCGACACCCTCAACGCCGCGACCATGCTCGGCCAGGGCAAGACCGTGCAGCAGGCCGAGATCGACGCCGCCTGCGAGCTGATCGACTTCTGGCGGTTCAACGTGGCCTTCGCGCGCGAGCTCCTCACCGATCAGCCGATCAGCTCCCCGGGGGTGTGGAACCGGACCGACTACCGCCCACTGGAGGGCTTCGTCTACGCCATCACGCCGTTCAACTTCACTGCCATCGCAGGGAACCTGCCGACTGCACCGGCCCTGATGGGCAACACGGTGCTGTGGAAGCCGAGCCCGACCCAGCAGTTGGCCGCCCACCTGACGATGGAGCTGCTCATCGCTGCCGGACTTCCGGCAGGCGTGATCAACCTGTTGCCCGGTGACGGCATCGCGGTCTCCGAGGTCGCCCTGGCCCATCGGGACCTGGCAGGGATCCACTTCACGGGATCGACACCGACCTTCAAGAAACTCTGGCGTGGCGTCGCGGAGAACCTCGACAGGTTCCGCAGCTATCCGCGGATCGTCGGCGAGACCGGGGGCAAGGACTTCGTCGTCGTGCATGCCAGTGCGGATCCTGATGTCGTCCGCACCGCACTGATCCGCGGCGCGTTCGAGTACAGCGGGCAGAAGTGTTCGGCCGCCTCACGGGCCTACGTGTCGGCCTCGGTCTGGGACGAGATCTGCGACGACCTCATCGCACGGACCGAGGAACTGGCCGTCGGCGATGTCCGTGACCTGTCCAACTTCACCTCGGCCGTGATCGACCGGCGGTCCTGGACCAAGCAACGTGATGCGATCGAGGGGGCCAGGGCGAGGTCCGGCTGCAGGATCGTCGCCGGTGGCTCGTACGACGACAGCACCGGGTGGTACGTACGGCCGACGATCATCACGACCGAGGATCCGGGCGACGAGCTCATGTCCACCGAGTACTTCGGGCCGGTCCTGGGCGTGCACGTCTTCCCCGACGACGACTACGACCGGATCCTCGATGTGGTCAATGCCACCTCGCCGTACGGACTGACCGGCGCCGTGCTGGCCACCGATCGAACTGCGGTGGACCGTGCCGCCGCTGTGCTGCGGCAGGCGGCCGGCAACTTCTACGTCAACGACAAGCCCACCGGTGCGGTGGTCGGTCAGCAGCCCTTCGGCGGTGCCCGCGCCTCGGGCACCAACGACAAGGCCGGGTCACTGTGGAACCTGATCCGCTGGGCGAGCCCGCGGTCGATCAAGGAGACTTTCGTGCCCCCGACTGACCACCGCTATCCCCACATGGGTTGAGATCTGCTCCGTCGCGGCAATCCCTCGGCCCAGCCCTCAGTCCAGGCTGATCCGGATCGTCTCGCCGGTCTCGGCCGACCGCCAGAGGGCCTCGCCGGCGGCGACGGCCAGTGCACCCTGGCGGGCATCGGCCGGCAGCCCCAGTGCGAGCGACCGCTCGGACGGGCCGTGGAACAGGTCGTGGCGCATCAACGGGTCGGCACCCTCGTGGCTGCCTTCGCCGGTCGCGACCGGGATCTTGACCGGCTCACCGAACAGTGGCCGGTGCACGATCACGTCCCCGTCGGGGACCTCGCCGTGCGATCGGTGCACCGAGACCGACTCCAGCTGTCCCTTGGTGCCGTTGATCACCAGGCGGAAGCCTTCCCACGGGGACGAGAAGTTGATCAGGTACGCAGCACCTGCGCCACCGCGGTAGCCGATCACCGAGGTGATCGTGTCGACCGAGTCCGCCTCCTCGTCGTACACCGAGTACTCGACGCCGGCGGGGTACTGCTGCGCGTACGGCAGGTCGAGCGAGCCGCGGCGCGGACCGCCGTCGGGATCGTGGATCGTCCCGGTGGACAGCATGTCCTGCCAGTACGGATCGGCCGCACGCAGCGCCTCGCCCGACAACGGCGCACCCGACTCATCGCGCGGTCGCCACGCTCCGTCGGGCCCGTAGAAGTGGCGACCACCCACCGCCGCCACGGTGACCGGCTCGTCATCGAGCAGCCACCCGAGCAGGTCGAGGTGGTGGGTCGACTTGTGCAGCGTCAGACCGCCGGACAGCTTCTTCTCGCGGTTCCACCGGACGAAGTAGCTCGATCCGTGGGAGGTGTCGACGTGGTACTCCAGCAACACCTGGACCGGTCGGCCGATCGCGCCGGAACGGATCAGTTCCTTCAGCTGCAGATGCCGTGGCGGGTAACGGTAGTTGTGGGTGACCAGCACGGTGCCACCGGTGCGCTGCTGGACGGCCAGCAGTTCCTTCGCCTCGGCCAGGGTCGTCACCATCGGCTTCTCGGTGAGCACCACCAGGCCGTGCTCCAGGCCGGCGACGGCGTGTTCGAGATGGGTGTGGTCGGGGGAGGCGACGATGATGCCGTCGACCTGCTCGTGGGCGACCAGGTCGGCGACCGAGTCGTAGCGGGGCAGCCGGGCATGGCTGATCGACGATCCGGCGAGCCAGGCGTTGAAGGCTTCGGCGCGGACGGCATCGGGTTCGACCAGGGCCACGATGTCGGCGACGTCGGCGTGTGACTCCTCACCGGTGCTGCCGTCGGCGGCCAGTCCGAGGATCGGCAGCGCAAAGCTCATCGTGCCGCGGTTGGAGACACCGCACAGTGCATAGCGCCGCAGTGGGGCATAGCGCCGAGGGGTGTCCTGCTGCGAGGTGGGCATGATCAAACCCTAGCGCAACTTGTCTTGCGTGATTGCTGCAACGTTGACAGCTGAGACCCTGCCTTGCAAGATCGAGCCTCGTGATCATGCAGGGCTTCGGACCCGACCTGGACAACTACGCAGACCCCTCGCTCGACCTCGAGCGTTACGTGCACCGCCGCACCCGGGAGGCGATCGAGGAGTGGCAGTCCCGCGACAGTGACGATCCCGCCCTGGTGCGGGAGCACCAGCGCCGGGTGCGTGAGGCCGTGCTCGCCGGGATCGGCGGGCTGCCCGAGCGGCCCGCCGGGCCACCCCCGTACCGGGTGACCAACCGGATCGATCCCGGTGACGGACGCCCGGTGGCCGAGGCGATCATCTACGAGTCGCTCCCCGGCGCCGCCGTGACCGCCACCCTCTACCGTCCGGCCGGGGCCGACCCGTCCACGCCCCTGCCTGCGGTGATCTTCGCCTGCGGCCACGGCCATGCCGCCAAGAACTACGACCGGTACCGCGGCGTCTGTGCAACCCTGGCGGCCGCCGGTCTGGTCGTGCTGGCGGTGGACCCGCACGGTCAGGGGGAGCGCATCAGTGCGCCGAATCCGGAGGGTGCCAACGGCTCCGACTGGGGCGTCGGCGAGCACCTGCCGACAGGCATGTCGGCCTGGTGGCTGGGACAGTCGCTGATGCGGTGGATGGCGATCGACCTGGTGGCCGCGGTCGACCTGCTGGAGTCGCTGCCCGGGGTCGACCCGGCCCGGATCGGCATCACCGGCAACAGTGGCGGTGGTACCCAGACCTCGATCATGATGGCCATCGAGCCGCGGCTGGCGGCCGCGGCGCCCGGGACGTACGTGACGAGTCGGCTGGCGTACCAGCGGATGGGCCAGATCCAGGACGGTGAGCAGCACCTGCTCGGCGGCACGGTGGCCGGGGTGGATCATGCCGACCTGCTGGTCGCCTTCGCGCCCCGACCGGTCCGGGTCCTGGCCGTCTCCTGGGACTTCTTCACCCTCGACGGCACCCGCGACACGCTGCGCCGCGCCGAACGCGCCTTCGCCGCACTCGGTGCACCGGACGGGCTCTCGTTCGAGGTGGTCGACAGCCTGCACTCCTACGCTCCGGGTCTGACCCGTTCGGCAGCGGAGTTCTTCTGCGACGCCTTCGGTCTGCCGGCTCCGGGCTTTCCCGGTGACGAGATCGAGCCGTTGCCGGAACTGCTCGCCACGACCACCGGTCAGCTCGCCCGCGAGCCGGAGCGGCCGCGGATGATCGGTGATCTGATCGCCGAGGCGGCCGCCGGCCACCGGCCACCGGCCGATCTGACCGGGTGGCTCACCGAACGCGTCACCTCGCGCCGCCGGCGTCCCGAGTACGACACCGTGCGTTGGACGAGAACCGGGGAGGAGCCGCACCTGTTCTGGAACTCCGAGGAGGACCTGTGGGGCGCGGGTGTGCTGCTGGATCCGGCGGCGCCCTCGCAGCGCGCCGGGACGGATCCGGTACCACTCACCCTGGTGCTGCTGCCCGACGGCACCCGTTCGGCGGAACTGCTGCCCGAGGTCGAGGCGGAGGGGCCGCGGGTCGTGCTGGACCTGCGAGGCATCGGTGCCCTCACCTCCCGCCAGCGGGGAACCTCGCCGCGGACCTCGTTGCGAGGCTACGACTTCAAGCTGCTGTGTGACCTGCTGTGGCTGGACGACAGCTTGGCTGCCGGCCGGGTGTATGACCTGGGTCGTGCTGTCGATGTCCTCACCGCCGACGCCGAACTCGCTCGCCGGTGGCCGGGGCTCGGCCCGGACAGCCCCGTCGACCTGGTCACCGTCGGCCCGCTCGCCCGGTGGTACGCCGAACTCGCAGCGCTGGTCGACGGCCGGATCCGCGAGGTCCGCCACGACGGGGCCGAACTGGGACTGGCGGAGTCGATCCGCACCTGCGTCTGGGACGCCGAGATCGGCACCTGGCAGGCCCTCATTCCCGGGATCGGGGCCCCGGCGCTGGCCTGAGGGCTGCAAGAACCGGTTCTCACGACTTGCTGCCAACCGCAACCCCGCCGTTGCCGTGGGTCTGCGATTGCGCCAGAATTGCGGTCGATCATCGTGGCCGCCCTCCCCAGCGGCCGGGAAGGACGTACACGCATGGGCGTCACGCTGTCCGACATCGCCGCCGAACTCGGGGTGTCGACCTCGACGGTGTCGCGGGCTCTCTCCAATCCCGACCTGGTCAACGAGGCGACTCGTCACCGGATCGAGGAGGTCGCCCGACGGCTCGGTTACCAGGGGCTGGCCACCGGCCGGTCGAGGCATGCAGCGGGGCGTGGTGTGATCGGCATGCTGGTCCCCGACATCGTCAACCCGTTCTTCCCGCCGATCATCAAGGCGGCCCAGTCGCGAGCCCTCGCCAAGGGACGCGCGATCATGCTCGCCGACCTCGATGAGCATCCCGACGACGAGCTCGGGCTGGCCAGGATCCTGCGCGAGCGGGTCGACGGTCTCATCGTGGTGTCGCCGCGCGCCACCGACGAGGACCTGGCGGCCTACGCCGAACTGGCACCGGTGGTCTTCGTGAACCGCCTGGTCGAGGGTCAGCCGAGCGTGGTGATCGACAATGCCGACGGGATGTACGAGGCCGTCGAGCATCTCGCCGCACTGGGGCACCGTCGACTGGCGTACCTGAACGGGCCTCGACGCTCGTGGTCGAACCGGATGCGGCGTGAGGCCGTGGCCGCCGCGGCCGAGAAGCTCGGCGTCGAGCTGACCGAGTTCGGGCCCTTCGAGCCTGAGGTGCAGGCCGGTGTCCGGGCGGCCGACCTGGTGGTGGCCGCCGGGGTCACCTCGGTGATCGCCTATGACGACATGATCGCCCTCGGGGTGATGGTGCGGCTGAGCGAGCGTGGCTTGCGCGTCGGCCCCGACCTGAGCGTGCTGGGCATCGACGACTCGCCGATGGCCGGGATGGCCTACCCGGCGCTCACCACGGTCCACGTTCCCGGAACGGAGGCCGGCCGGATCGCCGTCGACACCATCGCGGCGCTCATTGAGGGGGACGAGCCGCCGTCCCTCGTCCGCCGTCTGGACACCCGCCTGGTGATCCGCAGCTCTACCCAGAGCCCTGCGGCGGAGACTCACTGACATTCGGGACCGCCAGGTTGGTGCACATTGCTGCACCGTTGCAGTAGGCTCTCCGTCATGACATCTCCAGTGCCCTCGCAAGCTGTGATCGACGACGAGCCCCGCACCCTCACCGCCGGTGACCTTGCCGTACGAATCCATCCCACCGCGGCAGCCATGGGACGTGACGCCGCCCGTCAGGTGGCCGAGGTGCTCCGGGCCGCCATCGCGGAGAAGGGTTCGGCGCGGGCGATCCTGGCCACCGGCAACTCGCAGTTCCCGCTGGTCGAGGCGCTCGCCGACCCGGACGCCAACTGGGGTGTCGACTGGAGCAAGGTCACCGCCTTCCACATGGACGAGTACGTCGGTATCGACGACAACCACACGGCGAGCTTCCGCCGCTGGATGCGTGAGCGCGTCGTCGGCCTGCTCGGCGTGCAGGAGATGAACTACATCGACGGAGACGCCCCCGACCCGCAGGCCGAGTGCGCCCGGTACGAAGGACTGCTGAAGGCGGCCCCGATCGACCTGACCTGCATGGGCATCGGCGAGAACGGGCACCTGGCGTTCAACGAGCCCCACGAGGCCGACTTCAACGACCCCCGCTGGGCCAAGGTGATCACCCTGGAGGAGAAGTCGCGGGCCCAACAGGTGGGGGAGGGACACTTCCCCGACATCGCCTCGGTGCCGGCCCAGGCCATCTCGCTGACCATCCCGGCGCTGCTGTCGGCCGCCACCGTGGTCGTCTGTGCCCCGGAGTCGCGCAAGGCCGATGCCGTGCGCGCCACCGTCGAGGACGAGATCAGCACCGACTGCCCGGCCACCGTGCTGCGCCGCAACGGTCACGCCACGCTCTACCTGGATGCCGACGCCGCGGCCCAGATCTGAGCCGTACGCTGAGACGGCGGATCATCGTCGTCGGAGGTCCGAGAGAGTTGATCACGTGACCAACGTTGCTGTGACCAGTCCTGATGACACCGCCACCGTTCCGCCCCGGGCTCCGGGTGCACGGTCGGTCGCCGGCCTCGCCTTCGAGCCACGGGAGGAGGTGCGGATCGGTCTGGTCGGGACCGGGCATCGCCAGACCGGCCTGATGATGAACCTGGCTCCGGTGCCGCACTCACGGGTGGTCGCGATCGCCGACCCGTCGGCCGAGGCGACAACCGCGATGTCGGCCCGGCTGGTCGAGCTCGGCAAGGAAGCGCCGGCGGTGCACGCCGGCGAGGGCGGGATTGATGCGCTGTTGGCGCGCGATGATCTTGACCTGGTGATGGTGGCGACGCCGTGGAACACCCACGCCCCGTTGGCGGTGAAGGCGATGCGAGCCGGGCACCACGTCGCGGTCGAGGTGCCGGCGGCGGTGACGTTGCAGGACTGTTGGGATCTGGTGAACGCCTCGGAGGAGACCCAGCGGCACTGTGTGATCCTGGAGAACTGCTGCTACGGCAGGACCGAGCTGTTTGCCCTGCAGCTGGTGCGGGCCGGGGCGTTGGGCCAGCTGTTGCACGCGGAGTGCTCCTACACCCATGACCTGCGGGCGATGTTGATGATGGACCAGGCGTGGCGGCGCCAGGCCCACATCGATCACGACGGAAACCTGTACCCGACCCACGGGCTGGGTCCGGTGGCGTCCTACTTCGACGTCAACCGGGGCGATCGGTTCACCCGGTTGGTGTCGATGGGCTCACCCAGCCTCGGGTTGCAGGAGTGGCGGGGCAAGAACCTGCCGGCCGATGATCCCCGGCAGTCGGAGGTGTACCGGACGGCTGACATCAACACCTCGTTGGTGCAGACCGCGCAAGGGCGATCGATCGTGTTGCAGCACCAGGTCGTCGGCCCCAGGCCGTACGACCGGCGCAACCAGGTGGTCGGCACCAACGGCATCTTCACCGACTACCCGCCGCGGATCTTCCTGGAGGACGATCCGGTGGCCGGCGGGATCCAGGGCGGTGAGGGTCGCCGCGAGATGGGGCACGAAGAGTACCGCGAGATCGAGCCGTACCTGGCCGAGTTCCAGCATCCGTTGTGGGCGGCCGAGGGTGAGCGGGCCGAGAAGGTCGGCGGTCACGGTGGGATGGACTACCTGATGTTGTTCCGGCTGGTCGAGGCGATGCGGTTGGGCCAGGTGCCGGACATGGACGTCTACGATGCGGCCGCTTGGTCGGCTCCGGCGGCGTTGTCGGAGTCCTCGGTCGAGCACGGGAACGTGCCGGTCGAGTTCCCCGACTTCACCCGAGGCGACTGGGTCAACACCCGGGCCGGCATCCCCTGATCCGCCCTACGTCGGTCGAGTAGCGAGCGGAGCGAGCGTGTCGAGACCAAGTGATCTCGACACGCTCGACGCAAGCGCCGAGCTACTCGATCGACGTCATCGTCAGTGGGACGTGAGCCAGCGAGTGCCCACGTCCTGCTGGACCTTGAAGCCCTCCAGGATCGCGGGGGCCGCCGACTGCTCGAGTTTCTTGCCCAGCAGGGGAATGGCGACCTTCAGGTCCGCGTTCAGCTCGACCACCGACCCGGCGCCGCCGGCGGCCAGGGTGACAGTCCCTTTCATGGTGACGGGCTGTCCCGGAACGGTCAACGAGACCTGACCGGTACGGGTGCCGCTCGCGTCCGGGTCACCCCAGGCGATCTGCTCGACCACGGTCAGCGTCGGCCCGGTGAACGTCTTCGCCTGGTCCGGTGCCGGCAGTACCCGCGTCGAGCTGGTCGTCGAGCCGTTCACCGTGCACTCGTGGGAGATGGCGTGGCTGGCCACGCACACCTCGTCGAGGTACTCCTTCGTCACGAGCATGGCGAAGACCTGGTCCGGGGCGGCGGCGAACTCGGCGCGCGAGGAGATGTCCATGGCGGTCATCCAACCACGCTCGCGGGCCTCCCCGGTCGCCGGCCCGTCGACACGCGTCAGACCAGTTGGCCAGTGGCATCACCGAGTGGCTAGTGTCCTCGGTGTGAGCACGTTGGAGGACCAGAAGGCAGCACGGCTCGGTGAGGTTGCGGTACGTGCCGCCGACCTGGCCGCCACCGTCGGCGCAGGATCGACACAGGCCAAGGAGTTCTTGGCGCACTACTTCCGCCACGTCGACGCCGATGACGTCGCCGCCCGGAGCGTGGAGGACCTCCTCGGCCTGGTGGCCGCCCACTACCGGCTCGCCCTCGAGCGACCCTCGGTCACCTCCCGGGTGCATGCCTTCACTCCGCGCACCGGTGAGGACGGCTGGTCGGCCCAAGGGGCGACGGTGGTGCAGATCGTCACCGACGACAAGCCGTTCCTGGTCGCAACGGTCACGATGGAGGTGCTGCGTCAGGGCTGGTCGGTCCGCGAGATCTTCCACCCGCAGTTCATCGTCACCCGCGACGTGACCGGACAGTTGCGCGGCGTCCTGCACACCGCCGAGGCCGAGGGCAATGCCGAGGCGGTCAACGAGTCGTGGATCCATCTGGAACTGCGCCCCGGCGATCGTCACAGCGGGCTCGACGAGCTCGTCGCCGGGCTGCACCGGGTGCTCCGCGACGTCGAGGAGGCCGTGGCCGACTGGGAGAAGATGCATGCGAAGGCCGCCGAGATCGCAGCCACCCTCGATGGCCAGGAGGCCGCCTTCGTCGAGTGGATGACCGGCGACAACTTCACCTTCCTGGGGTATCGCCACTACCGCGTCGGCGAGGGCGAGCCCCTCTCGTACGAGCCGGTCCCGGGCACCGGCCTGGGGATCCTGCGCGCCGATGCGGATGCCGAGAATGCCTTCCACGCCATCGATCCCGGGGCCACGCCGGCCGAGCGGCTGGTGATCACCAAGGACAACTTCCGGGCCACCGTGCACCGGCCCGCCTACCTCGACTACATCGGGATCCGCACTTTCGACCAGGACGGCCGCCTCACCGGTGAGCACCGCTTCCTCGGCCTGTTCGGCGCCCTGGCCTACAGCGAGTCGGTCACCCGGCTGCCTGTGCTCCGGGAGAAGGCTCGGCAGGTGCTGCGGGCCTCCGGCTACGACTCGGCCAGCCACGGCGGCAAGGCGATCATGGCCGTGCTCGACAACTTTCCCCGCGACGAGATGTTCCAGTCCGACGTCGGTCTGCTCGGTGAGCACGTCGAGCGGATCGCCCGGCTGAAGGACCGTCGTGAGGTCCGGCTGTTCGCCCGTCGCGATGCCTTCGGACGGTTCTGGTCCTGCCTGGTCTACATTCCCCGTGACCGCTACACCACCGCCGTACGGTCCCGGGTCCAGCAGTTGCTCTGCGACCTGATCGGCGGGGAGGCCGACGACTTCACGGTGCAGGTCTCGGAATCGACGCTGGCCCGGCTGCACCTGGTCGTCCGGGCACCGCTGGGCTCGGTGGTGCCCGATCTCGACGTCGCCGCCGCCGAGGAGGCCCTGACCCAGGCCACCCGGACCTGGAACGACGGCTTCTCCGATGAGCTCGCCAGCCAGGAGGCCGACCCCGGCTATGCCCGCCTGGCCGCCCTGCTTCCCGAGGGCTACAAGGAGAACAACACGCCGCGACAGGCGATCCAGGACCTCACTGCCCTGGATGCGACCCGTCCACCGGCTGACGGCCAGCCGGCCCATCTCGAGTTTGCGCTGTACGTCCCGGATGACCCCGCCGATGCCGCTGACCTACGGTTCAAGGTGTTCGCCCGCGGCACGGCACTCTCGCTGTCCCAGGTGTTGCCGCACCTGACGGTGCTCGGCGTGGAGGTGGTCGACGAGCGGCCGTACGAGGTGACGACTCCGGACCGCGCAGCCGACGACGTGGCCCCGCGAGCCCACATCTACGACTTCGGACTGCGCGTGCCCGGGGGGAGCGACGCCGTCGCCCGCGACTGGAGTTCTCCGGCCCGGCAACGGTTCCGAGCCGCTTTCGCCGCGTCCTGGTCCGGGGCGGCCGATGCCGACGGCTTCCAACGGCTGATCATGGGCGCGGGGATCGACTGGCAGCAGGCTGCCGTGCTGCGCGCGGTCGGCCGCTACCTGCAGCAGGCCGGCACCACCTACAGCCAGGCCTATCTGGCCACCACCCTCGCCGCCCACCCGCAGCTGGTCGCCAAACTCACCGAACTGTTCGCCCTCACCTTCGATCCGGCCCGCAACCTCGACCTCGCTGACCGGGACCGGCTCACCAATGAGCTCGCCGACGAGGTGGTGGCCGACCTGCGTGAGGTAAGCAGTCTCGACCACGACCGGATCCTGCGCTCCTACCTTCGGGTGATGCGCGCCATGGTCCGGACGAACGCCTACCGCAGCGACCGGGGGGCGCTGGCCTTCAAGCTGCTGCCGCGCCGGATCAGCGGACTGCCCGAACCGCGGCCGGCGTACGAGATCTTCGTGTGTTCGCCCCGGGTGGAAGGCGTACACCTGCGGTTCGGCGCGGTGGCACGCGGTGGCCTTCGCTGGTCCGACCGGGCCGAGGACTACCGCACCGAGGTGCTCGGACTGGTCAAGGCACAGATGGTGAAGAACACCGTGATCGTGCCGGTCGGAGCCAAGGGCGGATTCTACTGCCGGCACCTCCCCGATCCCAGTGTGGACAGGGATGCCTGGCTGGCCGAGGGGCAGGCCTGCTACCGCATCTTCATCAACGCGCTCCTCGACGTCACCGACAACATCGTGGCCTCGGACGCCGGCGAGAGCATCGAGCCGCCGACCGACGTGGTGCGCCACGACGGTGATGATGCCTACCTGGTCGTGGCGGCCGACAAGGGGACCGCCACCTTCTCCGACCTCGCCAACGAGATCGCCACCTCACGCGGTTTCTGGCTGGGAGACGCCTTCGCCTCGGGCGGCTCGGCCGGCTACGACCACAAGGGGATGGGCATCACCGCCCGAGGCGCCTGGGTCTCGGTCCAGCGGCACTTCCGCGACATGGGCATCGACTGCCAGACCGAGGACTTCACCTGCGTCGGCATCGGCGACATGTCGGGTGACGTGTTCGGCAACGGGATGCTGCTCAGCGAACACACTCGGCTGGTGGCAGCCTTCGACCATCGCCACGTGTTCGTCGACCCGGATCCCGACGCGGCGGCCGGATTCGCCGAACGGCGGCGTCTGTTCGACCTGCCACGCTCCAGCTGGGACGACTACGACCGTGGCTTGATCAGCGAGGGCGGAGGGGTGTTCGACCGGCGGGCCAAGGAGATCGCGGTCACGCCGCAGATGCGGACGGCACTCGGCCTGGGCGACGAGGTGCCGGAGGTGCTCTCGCCCGCGGAGCTGATCTCGGCCATCCTGCAGGCACCGGTCGACCTGTTGTGGAACGGTGGCATCGGCACCTATGTGAAGGCATCCGAGGAGACCAGCGCCGAGGTCGGCGACCGTGCCAACGACGTGGTGCGGGTGAACGGGTCCCAGGTCCGGGCCCGTTGTGTCGGGGAGGGTGGAAACCTCGGCTTCACCCAACGGGGGCGGATCGAGTACGCCGCCGCCGGGGGCCGGATCAACACTGACTTCATCGACAACTCGGCCGGCGTCGACACCTCCGACCACGAGGTCAACATCAAGATCCTGCTGGCACCACAGGTACGTTCGGGTGCGCTGCCGCTGGCGGACCGGGATGCCTTGCTGGCCTCGATGACCGACGAGGTCGCCGGGCTGGTGCTGCGCCACAACTACGACCAGAACCTGGCGATCGCCAACGCACTGCACCAGGCCTTGTCGATGGCAGGAGTCCACGAGGACTGGATGCACACCCTGGAGGAACTCGGCCAGCTCGACCGGACGATCGAGAGCCTGCCGAGCAGCCAGGTCCTGGCCCAGCGACGGGCGGCCGGTACCGGTCTGACCGCACCGGAGATCGCCACCCTGCTCGCGTACACCAAGATCGTGTTCGCCGAACAGGTGCTGGCCACCGACCTGCCGGACGAGGCATGGCTCGCCGATCGGCTCGTGCACTACTTCCCCGGGGCCCTGCAGGCCCGTGGCACCGAGCAGATGCCGGCCCACCCCCTGCATCGCGAGATCATCACCACCGTCGTGGTGAACGAGTTCGTGAACTCGGCCGGCATCACCATGGCGCATCGGCTCGGGGTGGAGAGCGGCGCCTCGGTCCCGGAGGTCATCCGGGCCCATCTCGCCGCGCGGGCCATCTTCGGCGCCGCCGAGCTCGATGCCCGGCTCGCGGCCCTGGACAACCGGGTGCCGTCGTCGATGCAGACGACGATGCGGTTGGAGATCCGTACCCTCGTCGAACGAGCCACCCGGTGGTTGATCAACAACCGTCGCGCGCCGATCGACATCGGTGCCACGGTGGCGGAGTTCACCGGGCCCGTTGACGAGGTTCGCGCTCTGCTGCCCAGCCTGCTGGTCGGCCGTGAGGCAGATCGGTTCACCGAGCGCCGCGACCGCTTCGGTGCCGCTGGCATCCCAGCCGACCTGGCCGAGGCCGTGGCCGTGCTGCCCGAGGCCTACGCGGCCCTCGGCATCACCGAGAACGCCGCCAGCACAGGAGAATCGCTGGCTCGGGTGACCGAGGCCCACGTCCTGCTGGGCGAGCGGATCGGTCTGGACCAGGTGCTCGCGGCGATCATCGACCTGCCGCGCAACGACCGGTGGCAGACGATGGCCCGGGCGGCGTTGCGCGATGACCTGCACACCCTGCACGCCGACCTGACCGCTCGAGTACTGACGGCGGCACAGCCCGTCGGCGAAGGTCGCACGATCGATCACCACGGCATGGACGTCGCGGCGGTGGTGGCCGGATGGCAGGACGCCCACGGCGACGAACTCGCGGCGGCAGCCGGGCAGCTGGACCAGATCATGGACGAGAATCCTGACCTGGCTCGGATGTCGGTCGCACTGCGCATCGTCCGATCGGTGGTGGCGCAGGCCTGATGCGGGCTCGAGTGCTAGCGTCGCCCGACGTGCAGAACAGTGAGAATGCCGCGGGGGCCGTCGAGGTCATCCTGGTCGGAGCAGGGCATCGTTCGGTCGGCTACGCGGGCTACTCCGCGATGGAGCCCGGAGAGTTGAGGGTGGTCGGGATCGTCGATCCCGACCCGGTCCGGCGCGAGGCAGCGGCAGCGAAGTTCGAGGTCCCGGCTGACCGCCAGTACGCGTACGTGGCGGACCTGCCCGACGAACCACTCGCCCGGGCCGCGTTCAACGGCACCATGGATGCGCTGCACGTCCCGACCTCGCTGGAACTGCTCGACAAGGGCTACGACCTGCTGCTGGAGAAGCCGATCTCGCTCGATCCCGAGAGCCTGTTGGCCCTGCAGGCCAAGGCCGACGACCTGGGACGTACGGTCGTGGTGTGCCACGTGCTGCGGCACGCGCCGTTCTACGCCGCGATCAAGCAGCGCATCGCCGACGGTGAGATCGGCGAGGTCCTCACCGTCGACATGGCTGAGATGGTCTCGTACGACCATGTGACTGCTGCCTACGTACGGGGGCGGTGGCGCAGCAAGGAGGAGTGCGGCTCCTCGATCCTGATGGCGAAGTGCAGTCATGACATGGACCTGATGTCGTGGTTCGCCGCACCCGGCAAGCCGGTCCGGGCGACCAGTGCCGGATCGCTGCGGTGGTTCACCGAGAAGAACGCGCCGGCCGGATCGGGCACCCGGTGCCTGACCGACTGCGCGATCGAGTCGAGCTGCCCCTACTCGGCGAAGCGGATCTACGTCGACCAGTACCGGTGGAGCTTCTACGCCTGGGAGGTGCTGGAGCACCTGGGCCGCAAGCCGACCGAGGCGGAGATGCTGGAGTCCCTGGCGACCGACAACCCGTTCGGTCGGTGCGTCTGGCGTGGCGACAACGACGTGGTCGATCACCAGGCGGTGACCGTCGAGTTCGACAACGGCACCACCGGAAACCTGACCCTGACCACGAATGCTGCTCGTGCCAACCGTACGGTGCACATCGTCGGGACCAAGGGCGAGATCATCGGTTCGATGGAGGACGAGACCTTCGACGTGCTGCGGTTCGACGCCAGCATCGAGCACCACACGACCGAGACCGTGTCCACCCATGCCGAGGCCGATGTGGAGGGTTACGGCGGTCACGGTGGTGGTGACATGCGACTGGTGGCTGACTTCGTCGCCGTGCTGCAGGGCCGGGAGCCGTCGCTGTCGACGACGTCGTTGGCCGACTCGGTGAACGGCCATCTGGCCGGATTCGCTGCCGAGCAAGGCCGTCTGGAGGGCCGCTGGGTCAGCTTGGACGAGTACCGCGAGGCAGCCGCACCGGTCGTCACGGCGGGCTGATCATGAATCGGCCGGGGATCGATCTGCACACCCACTCCGCAGTGAGTGACGGTACGGACACGCCGACCGCGCTCGTGGAGCGGGCCGCGCGGCTCGGTCTGTCCGTGGTGGCGCTCACCGACCACGACACGGTCGACGGCCTGCCGGAGGCGCAGGCTGCGGCCGGCCGGGTGGGGATCGCTCTGGTGCCCGGACTGGAGCTGTCGACCAGCTTCACCGGACGCAGTGTGCACCTGTTGGCGTACGGGGCCGATGCGACCGAGCCCGCCTTCGCGGCCGAGCTGGTGAAGATCCGTGCCGGGCGATCCGATCGGCTCACCCCCGTGCTGGCGAAGCTGGCGGAGCTGGGGGTCGGGGTCAGCGAGGCCGAGGTGTTGGCGCAGGTGGGGGACAGCCCGTCGGTGGGCCGGCCCCACATCGCCGACGCCCTGGTGGCCGCCGGACACGTGAAGGACCGACGGGAGGCCTTCGACCGGTTCCTCGCCGACAACGGCCCTGCCCACGTCGAGCGGTACGCGGTGGACCTGGTGCGCGGGTTGGCACTGGTACGGGGAGCCGGCGGGGTGGCGGTGATCGCCCACCCCTGGGGCCGAGCGACCCGGGAGGTACTCACCCCGGAACTGATCGCGGAGCTGGCGACCCGGCACGGCCTGGACGGGATCGAGGTCGACCATCAGGACCACGATCCTGCCGAACGTGCCGAACTGCGTGGCCTGGCGGCCGAACTCGGCCTGCTGGGCACCGGATCGAGTGACTACCACGGCACCGGCAAGATCGATCACGAACTCGGGTGCAACACCACCGATCCGGAGGTGTACGAGCGACTGGTGGGCCTGCTCGCCGCGCGTCGGTCCGTCAGGTGAGAGGGCCGGTCAGGACTGCGACAGCACGAAGAGCCAGATGTTGACCAGGATCACCACGCCGATGATGCCGACGACGAGCCACACCACGAAGGTGCCTCCGGGCCGGCGGGGAGCCCGAGGGCCGAAGCCGGCCGTACCGGCGCTCCAGATGGTGTACGGCGCCGCGTAGTGGACCGTCTGCGGTCCCTGGGTGGTGTCGATGTCGAGCGTGGCCCGCGCCACCCGGGTGACCCAGTACTGCGAGGCGAAACTCAGTCGGAGATGCCCGGGTGGCAGGAACAGCACGGTCTGGGAACGGTCGGGCAGCAGGGTGTCGACGGGCAGTACGCCGGCCTCCAGCAGCTGAGGAAGCCTGCGGTACCGGGTTCGCACGCCGCCGGCCGTGCAGATCGTCACCGGGACGCCCTGCGGCTCACCGTACGGTTCGACCGGCGCCGGTGTCGGGGCCGGCCAGCCCTGGGGTGCCGGGGCCGTCCGGCCGTGCCACGTGTCGGTCACGATCAACCACGGTAGCCCGGGCGGGGCTCAGCTCGCCGCCGGGGCCGACTCCGCCGTGCCCCGGCCGCCACGCCGCCGCCGGCGACGCTTCACCGGGGTGGTGTTCTCGTCCTGTTCGCCCGCAGGCGCCGACTCGGGGGCGGGGGTCACCGGGGCCGACTGCTCAGTGGTCGACTGCTCAGTGGTCGACGCGGTGCCGGTCTCGTCGTCACGGACCACCTCGACGCCGTTGACGCGGCGGCGGCGCTGGCGGCGCGGCTTGTCACTGCCGCGCTGTTCCTCGCTGCGGCGTCGGTCCTTGCGATCACCCTTGCGGTCGTCGTCGCGCGGCTTCTTCTCGGCCGGCTTGGCCGGAACCAGACGGCCCTTCGTGCCCGGGGCGATGCCGAGGTCGTGGAACAGGTGCTCCGAGGTCGAGTAGGTCTCCTGCGGCTCGTCGAACGGCAGATCGAGCGCCTTGTTGATCACCTTCCACCGGGTGGTGTCGGCCCAGTCGACGAAGGTGATCGCGACACCGGAAGCTCCCGCGCGGCCGGTGCGGCCGATCCGGTGGATGTAGGTCTTCTCGTCCTCGGGACACTCGTAGTTGATCACGTGGGTGACACCGCCGACGTCGATGCCGCGAGCAGCCACGTCGGTCGCCACCAGGACGTCGACGGTGCCTTCGCGGAAGCGCTTCAGCGACTTCTCCCGCATCACCTGGGTCAGGTCGCCGTGGATGGCCGCAGCGGCGAATCCGCGCTCGACGAGGTCGTCGGCGACACGTTGGGCTGCACGCTTGGTGCGGCAGAAGATCATGCACCGGTCGCGGCCCTCGGCCTGCAGGATCCGGGCGACCACTTCGGGCTTGTCGAGATCATGGGCCTGGTAGACGAACTGGGCCGTCGCGGGCACCGTCTGCTCGTCGCCGTCGTGCTCGGCGCGGATGTTCACCGGGTGGCGCAGGTGACGGCGGGCCAGGGACACGATGGCTGAGGGCATCGTCGCGGAGAACAACAGCGTCTGGCGCAGTTCGGGGGTCTTGGCGAGGATCCGCTCCACATCGGGCAGGAAGCCCAGGTCCAGCATCTCGTCGGCCTCGTCCAGGACGACGACCTTGACATGCCCGAGGTCGAGAGCCCGGCGGTTGGCCAGGTCCAGCAGCCGGCCCGGTGTCCCGACGACCACGTCAACGCCCGCATCGAGGGCGTCCAGCTGGGGCTCGTAGCCGACACCGCCGTAGACGGTGAGGACCCGTGCCTTGCGATGGGTCGAGGCCGCCGACAGGTCCTTGCTGACCTGACTGGCGAGCTCCCGGGTCGGGGCGACGACCAGCGCCTGCGGCTTGCCCTGCCCGTCGTGCACCTCGTAGTCGCGATCGCCGGGGATGACGATCCGCTGCAGCAGGCTCAGCCCGAAGGCGAGGGTCTTGCCGGTACCCGTACGGGCCTGGCCGATCATGTCGGTCCCGGTGACCGCGATCGGGATGGCCATCGCCTGGATCGGGAAGGGATGCACGATGCCGACCTCGGCCAGTGCCGTGACCAACTCGGGCATGACGCCCAGGTCGGCAAAGGTCTGGGCCTGTGGCGTCTCGTTGGTGTCGGCGGTGGGGTCGGTCGAGCCGCTCTCGGTGCTCGTCACGTCGTTGCTCAGGATGCTGCCTCTTCGTGTCCCGGGCTCCGCGGTGGCGAACCCGGCTTGATGTCCAGCTCCCGGCGCCTCGCGCGTCCAGGCTGTGCGACCGGCCGACTGCGGGCGCCTCGCGGCCGAACTCGAAGCCGCTCTTGGGAGCCGTCACGCATGCTGCGTACCGCGGCAGTCTACCGGGTCGATCGGATGCCCACCGACCGCCCCTGACGTCCTGGCCGAACGCGCCGATAGGGTGATCGGGTGACCGATGAAGCCCGGACGAGGTTGGTGGCGCTGCTCGCGTATGCGGAGCTGCGGGCGATGGACGTGCTGGCCCGCGGTGCTGGGCTCGCCCCCGACGCGGCGGGGCGGATCACCGTGCTGGACCTGGCCGGCCGCCGTCACGACCACCATCGGGCGCTGCGGGCCGAACTGGGCGAGGACGCGGTCACGGCGATGGCGGCGGTCGCCGCTCCGGTGGATGAGTTCCACGCTCACACCGAGCCCCGGTCCTGGCCGGAGGTGCTGGTGTCGCTCCACGCCGGTGACGGCCTGGCATCCGACTTCTACCGCGAGGTGACGGTGGTTCTTGGCGAGGGGGTCCTTGGCGAGGGGTTCCTTGGCGAGGGGTTCTCCGCCGGGCCGGCGGCGTCGGCCGACTTCGCCGCGGATCGGATCCTGGCCCTGGTGACCGACGAGCCCCGGCTGGCCGGGCGCCTCACCCTGTGGGCGCGCCGTGTCGTGGGGGAGGCGATGACCCAGGCCCAGCGGCTGGTCGGCGACGATCCGGCGTTGGCCGGGCTGTTGACCGGGACCGAGGCGGGTCCGGACCTTGCGGCGGCCAGCAACCTGTTCGCCCGCCTGCTCTCGCAGCACAACCGGCGGATGGCAGAGTTGGGGATGACGGTATGAGAACGGGCGGGAACGGCCGGCTCCGGCACGAGGTCCTCGAGGTCCCGTACGGGCGGTTGGGCCTGTGGACCAAGGGCACCGGTCCAGGGGTGGTGCTGGTCCACGGCAGCGGCACCGCCGCGCGGGACTACGCCGCTCTGCTGCGGGCGCTGGCCGCTGACTTCACCGTCCACGTGTACGACCGGCGTGGGCGTGGCGAGTCGAGCGATGTTGACAGCGGGTACGGCGTCCGGCACGAGGTGTCCGACCTGGCCGCGGTCGTGCACGCGACCGGTGCGCGTCGGGTCTTCGGCCATGACTACGGCGGTTTCGTGGCACTGCAGGCGGCGAAGGAACTCGATCTCGATGCTGTCGCGACCTATGACGCTGCCGTCTCGATCGACGGCAGCGCGCCGGACTGGTGGGTGGACGACTTCACCGAGGCCGTCGCCGCCGGTGACCACGGCCGAGCCGCTGCGCTGATGGTGAAGGGGCTCGATCTGGTGCCCGTCGTGAGTCGGCTTCCGATGTCGATCGGTGCCCCGGTCGGCCGACTGTTTGCGGCGAGCCCGTTCGGCAAGGACTGGAACAGCCGGGCGGGTGCCACGATGGCCGAGGTGGGGGAGGCCTTGAGCCACGACGGGCCGGCCTCGCAGTACGCGGGCATCACCGCCTGCACGACTCTGTGCGTCGGTGGCGCATCCGCCCCGTGGTTCCGTGCGTCGGCCGAGGCGCTCACGCCAGTCCTGCCGAGCGGCAGCCGGGTGGCCGTGCTGGCCGGGCTCGGCAACGATGCGCCGCAACATGCTCAGAAACGGCTCGTGGCGGCCCTGGTCGAGGCGCTCAGCCGGACGGCCTGACTCAGACTGCGCCGAAACCGACCTTGCGGGCATTCTCCTCGCCGAACTCGACGTAGCCGATCGAGCCGGCCGGAATCAGCACCTTGCGGCCACGCTCACCGGTGACCGTCAACACCGTGTCGTTGGCGAGTGCCTCGGTCAGCGACGCCTCGACCTGCTCAGGCGCATCCGTGGTCTCGATGACGACTTCGCGGTTGATGTGCTTGACCCCGACCTTGATCTCCACGGCATGCCTCCTGCTGGCGGACCCGAACTCTTGAGCAGCACCAATCTGCCACAGTGATCACTGGGATCACGTGCCTGTTCGCGCACGGCGGAGTGCCGCTGACGGCATCGCCTTCCCGGGGACCTGGTTGAGCGACATGGCCGGCCGTGGCCGGCAGCGGTCAGCGCGGCATCCGGCGCCAGATTGCACGGGGAACCAGCCGGGCAATGCCGAACATCACGCGCAGCTGCCACGGGATCCACACCACGCCGTGGCGGCCGTCCTTCACCGCGGCAGCAACGACATCGGCGACCTGGTCGGCGGTGCGGGAGAACACGGCCGGCTCCATCCCGGAGGTCATCCGCCCGATCACGAATCCCGGTCGGGCCGTCACCAGACGGACACCCGTGCCGTGCAGCCGGTCGGCCAACCCGGCCGTGAAGCCGTCGAGTCCGGCCTTCGCCGACCCGTACACGTAGTTCGCCCGCCGCACTCGGACTCCGGCGACCGAGGAGAAGGCCACCAGGCGCCCGGTTCCCCGCTCCAGCATCCGCGCGGCGAGGGCGGTGAGCAGGCTCGCCTGGGCGACGAAGTCGGTGGTCAGAATTCGCGCCACCTCCTCGGGGTCGGTCTCCGCCCGGGACTGGTCGCCGAGGATGCCGAAGGCCAGCACCGCCGTTCCCACCGCACCGTGGGCGGCCTCGATCTCGGCGATCAGCCCGGCATGCCCTGTGGTGTCGTCGGCGTCGAAGTCGACGACGTCGACCGAGAGTGCCCCGGCCTGTTGACACTGCCGCACGGAATCAGCCAGCTGAGCGGCGTCACCACCGGGACGTACGGCCAGCACCACCGGCTTGCCGGCCGCCAGGCGGAGCGTGGTCGCCAGGCCGATCTCGCTGCGGCCGCCGAGGAGGAGCACCAGGTCGGGGTCGTCGGGCATGTCGGTCAGGGTAGCGGCAGGCCGCCCCCGGTGACGGACAACTGAGAGGATGTCTGGGTGTTCGACACCCTGACACCGCTGCGCGAACGGTACGCCTACTGGCTCGGTATGGATGCGGCCCAGGTGGTCGCCGATCGTGAGGAGGCCGCAGGCGACATCCGCGCCCTGCAGCTGGTGCTCAGGATGGAGCGCGACACTCCGCCCAGCTGGCACACCGCGGTCGCGCTGGCCGCCACGACGGTCGCACGGCTGTGCCTCGACGAGCGCGCCGAACCGGGTGGGGAGTGGCACGACGCGCTCGCTGACTACTGTCGTGGACACATCCGCAAGGTGACGCGGCGCGGTCGTGGGGCTCCGTGGCACGCGGTGCAGGACCTGCCCGGAATCACTGGTGTGGAAGGGAACACCGAGGTTCGTGCCCTGTTGCCGGGGCTGGTCGGGGAGCTGGACAAACGCGTCGCCAAGCTTCAGGTCGGAGGTACCGACACCCCGGTCGACGCACGGCCGGAGCAGGATCTCGGAGAACCGGGCCGGCCGGTGCTGCAGCTGTGGCTGCCGCCCGCACCGGTGATGACGCTCGGCAAGACGATGGCCCAGGCCGGACACGCGGCGATGATCGCTGCGGCCCTGCTCGCCGCGGACGACGACACCACGGCCGAGCTCGTGCAGTGGCGTGACTCCGGCTGCCCGGCAGCCGTCACCCGGGTCGACGCGGCCGGATGGGCGGAACTGTCCGAGCGGACGGCCGAGCCTGAGGCCTCCTGGTCGGACCACCGGTTGCTGGTGGTCCGCGACGCCGGGTTCACCGAGATCGACCCCGGCACGATCACCGTGATCGCGCGGGCGTTCTCCTGAGGAGGAGCTCAGTACGCCTCCTGCTCCTCCTCGGTGGCCTGACGGATCACCAGACGGGTCCAGGCCCCCAGGTAGATCCTGTCGTCAGGATCCAACTCGTGACGTTGCCCGACCCGGATCGGGTCGTCCGGCAGACCGTCGGCCGCACCGGCGACGTAGGTCCCGTTGGCCGAGTCGAGGTCCTCGACCCACCAGCGTTTGCCGTCGGTGGTGAGCTGAGCCTGGCGACGGCTCGCTCCCGGATCGGCATCACAGTCGATGTCGGGATGGATGTTGCGGCTGCGGGACACCCGCCCGATCAGGATCGAGCGTCCCCGCAGGGGCACCACATCGGGCAGGCCCGGCGACGGCATCGGATCCGGCGGTTGCTGCTTGCGATACCAGTCCGGATCGATCCACACCTCGGCAACCCAGCCGAACCCGGTGTCCAGCGGCTCGGGCGTTGTCGCCATCGCCGCTGCCTCCGGCTGCGGCTCCCCTGACCCGGCCGGCGGGGCAGGTTGCGCCGAGACCGGGGAGGCGGCCGGCGGGGTGGTCGGCACCGACACCGGATCATCGTCGGCGACGGTGGGGGAGTCGTACCCTCCGGTGCTGGCCGGCGCTGCGTCGTAGCCGCCGGTCGCCACGGGCGTGTCGTATCCGCCGGCGTCCGAGGCCACGGACGGGAAGTTGGCGAAGTCGTCGCCATCGGCGGCGGACGGGTCATCGACGACCCCGGACTCGACCACCTCGGTCGACTCCGGCGCTGCCAGGTCCGGGGCGGCCGCTGACTCCTCCTCGTCGCCCGGCAAGGCGAACGGGTTCGCCATCGGCCGCGGCAGGGTGCCGGTGGTGAAGTCGTACCCACAGGCCTCGCAGAACAGTGCGTCGGGGACGTTCTCCACGCCACAGTGCGGGCAGGGGATGCCCTGCTGGGCTGGCGGCGTCGAGGGTCCGGCAGCGGCCGGGGCACCGGGTGCACCGGCGACGGTCGAGCCTCCCGCGACGATCGGCGTACCGCAGACGTCGCAGTAGTCGTCGGAGTCCGACTGGTGCCCTTCTGGGCAGATGCTCATGAAATCGTCCTGACGTTCACCGGATACGGGTGGTCTTGGTCGAGGCGGTGTCGAGTGCCATCTCATCGGCGCGGTCGACCGCACGCTTCAACCGTACGGTGCCCTCCTGCTCGTCGGTGATGTCGACGACCTTGCGGAGCCGGGTGGTGGCTTCGGCATTGCCGGTCTCGGCCGCCAGCTTGACCGCGCGGCCGAGCTTCAGCGTCGCGGTGCGCTCGTCGCCGATCGCCTTGGCCGCCAGGCCCTCCTGGATCGCGGAGGCGAGTTCGGTCTGCCCCGTGTAGTGGGCCACTTCCGGGTTGATGCGCGCCGTCAGTGCCTCGTCATTGCTCCAGCGCGCCTTGATCAGGCCCTGGGCCTGGACCGCACCGCCGATGGTGAGCTGCAGCCTCGCGGCCAGCTGCTCCTGGCCGACGGCCTTCGGGGCCAGGCGCACCTGCACGTGGTAGTCGCGGGACTCGTCCCCCCAGGCGCCGGTCGGATAGGCGGTGGTGAGCGGGTTGACCTGGCTGGCGCGGGTGGTGAGGTCCTCCACCGTCGGTGACACCTGGCGGACGAACTGCACCTGCGCGCCCTGGGGTGCCCACACCCGCAGTTCGGCATCGGCAACGCCACGGCCCATGGCCTTGCTCATGATGTCGGCGAACACCTGCGCCATCAGCTGCGGATGCGGAATGATGTCCACGGTGCCGAGCAGGGCGTTGGCGATCTTGCGGACCTCCTCGACCTTCCACTGCACGCCGACGCCACGACAGTCGCACTGGAACTGCCCGGTCGCCTCGACGATCGCCCGATCCAGGTCCTCGGGGCGTTCGTTGTGGTTCTCGCCGTCGGTCAACAGGATCGCGTGCTTCTGGCCGAGCGACGGTACGGAGGCGAACAACCGCCGCGCCAGGGTGAGCCAGGTGCCGATCGCGGTGCCACCGTCGGCCCGGAACGTCTGGATCGCCTGGACGGCCTGGAACCGGGTGGTCGCATCCATCCGGACCATGCCGACACCGGCGCGCGCCGGAGGGTAGGCGAGGTAGGCCTGGTGGTTGCCGGCCACGATCGAGAACCACGTTCCGTCAACGATCTGCTCCACCGCAGCGCGGGCGGCGGTCTTGGCGGCCTCCATGTTGGTGACCCCCATCGACCCCGAGGTGTCGACGATGATGATCTCGCCGGCGTCACCGCCGCCGGTCCGGCCGGCCTGTCCGGCACCGGTGCACTCGATCGTGACGATGGCGTTCACGTCGGTCCCGCCGTCGGGAAGGAACTCGTTCTGATAGACGGCGGCGCTGAAGGTGGCCATCAGGTGTCACACTCCCGGTGGGCGGAGCTACCGCCCCGGGGACGGTCGCTGGCGTACGTGGTCGGAGTCAAGTATGCCTGCTACCGGTCTCGCTCACGCCGGCCCCCGATGGCTCGCCGAGTGCACGACCGTCCACCGGAGGCCGCCACCCGCCGGGAGGGGACTGCCTGCGGTGTCGCGCCCGGTCACCAGGTGCACCTGATCGCCCTCGTGGCGGATCTCCAGCACCGGAAGACAGAGCTCCTCGATCCCGTCGTCGACGTGCACGGTCGACGGCGCCGGCGCGCTGGTCGCGAGATCCCCAGACCGGACGACCAGCACGCTCTCGGTATCGCTGGTGACCGTCTGCACCACCCGGCCGCCGGAGCGTGCCGCCGGCAGCTGCACCTGATGACCAGCGACCGAGACATGGGTGCCGTCGGCCAGGTACAGCGAACCGGCGCCGAACACGGTGAGCACGGCATCGGTGCGCAGCAGCCCGGCACCGGTGTCGACCACGAGATCCTCGGCCCGGTCGCGGCCGGTGCCGCGACGGAGCGCAACCAGGTCGTGGCCGTCACGGGTCGCGACCTCCACCACGACATCGGACCCGACGCGGTGCGCGCGGACGCCCTGGACGACCGGGCGGGAACCGTGGACCTCGTGGACCGAGACGAACAGGCTGTCCAGCTCCTCGCCGGCCGGCTCGGCCTCCCTCCGGCGCACCAGGTACGGGACAGTGCGGCCAGCCTCGACCTGGACGTGCCCGACCCCACGTTCGCCCCAGCCATCGCCGACCCAGAGTTCCTCATCCTCCGAGACGCCCCATGTGCTGAAGACGGTGGCGGTGTCGAGGGCGAAGTCCGCCCGCCAGGTGCGGCTGTCGAGGGCTCCTGACCGCCGGGCCGCCACGATCTCGTACCCGGGTCCGGAGGCATCGGCGCGGAGATCGACGCCGGCCAGGTCCACGGCCGGTACGGGACCGTGCAGGACATGGTCGTGACGATGCCCGCCCGTCACGGCGAAGAGGTCGACCAGGTAGCGGTCCGTCGGCCCGTGGCTGACCAGCACACAGGTCCGTCGGTACGCCGACGTCTGCGGGTAGGCGGTCGAGGAGGCGGCGATGATCGCCAGGTCCGGGACACGATCGAAGAGTTCCACCGTCCCGCCACGACCCTCGGTGCGTTGTTCGGCGCCGTCGACCACCACCAGGTTGTGGGCCGCGGTCCGTACCGTCGCATCGCGGTCGGTGCGGTCCCACAGGTAGCCCAGGTCGTCGAGGGCGTGGTGGCCGCGATCCCAGTAGGTCAGGTTGAGGCTGTCGCGATGGTGGTGGACGCCCCAGTGGGAGGCACTCAGCAGCACGGTCGCGTCGCGGCCGTCGGCCCCGGCACGGAGGTAGCCGATGCGTAGCCAGGGCAGCAACACGTCCGGCAGCACGATTCGCTCGTCACGCCGGTCCACCGTGGGCTCGTCCATCCCGGGGTCGCGGTGGAACAGCGCGTAGATCTCGTCGTCGAGGGAGGCCGGACGCTCCCGTACCGCGCGCAGCAGTGCCCGGTACTCCGGACGTGGGTAGCGGCTCACCAGCAGGTCCGCATGACGCAGGTCAAGGGTCGTGGTCGTGTAGGAGTCGGCGAAGGCCGGATGACGCAGATCCGGCAGCAGTGTGTCGTAGCCGTTGCGATGGATCCGCGCCAGGCCGGGATCGCCGTACACGTCGATCACGGTGCCGTCGGGCCGTTCGCGACCGTGCAGCGCGTCACCGAAGCCGATCATCGAGTGCAGTGCCATGTGCGCGTAGCCGGGCGACTCCGGTGTGCCACCGTCAGGCAGGAACCACCGGCGTACGAAGTGCCAGAACGCACGGGAGCCGAACCGGACGAGTTCGGGCTCGTCCAGGACGAGGCCGACCATGCCTGCCCCGATCGCATTGCTGATGCTCTTGTTGTTCATGGCCGGATCGGCGAGCAGCAGGGGGAGGCTTTCGCGGAGCAGGTCGGTCTCCACGAGCAGTCGGTCGCCGGCGCCCAGGCGATCCCGAACCAGGTCGTAGGCGATGGCGGCGGTCTGGACGAAGCCACCCTCCTGCCCACCGGAGGTGGCTCGGCCGGCCATCCAGTAGCCGGCGTGAAGCCGCCGGTCCGCGACGTTGGGGGCGACCGTCCATTCGTCCTGCGGCAACGTGGTGAGGCGGGTGGCGGCGATCCGAGGCGGCAGGTCGGTCCACTCGCCGTATCCCGAGTGCACCAGATAGCCCGGGTAGACACGAGCGAAACGGACCAGGATTGCCGCCGCCGTGTCGCCGATGCCTTCCTCGCCGGTGACGGCGTACAGGATCGCGAGCCGACGCAGCTGCTCGATCATGTGGGCCACCTTGCGGCCCCGGATCGCGCTCGACCAGCTCGAGTGCAGCACGAACCCGTTGAACGGATGGCCGAAGTCGCCGTGGTACGCGATCTCCTGACCCGCAGCGGCGCCTCCCGGCCGGAACACCACGTCCTCGCCGAACTCCGGATCGGGGTACTGGGCGCCACACGTGGTGCACACCAGTACGTCGGGGTCAGCCGGATCCCAGTCGTACGCCCCGTGGATCGCGTTGCCCAGGCAGCGAGGACAGTTGGTGAACAACACTGCCCCCGGAGTGGTGGTGGTGATGAACTCGTCGATCCGAGAGGCTCCGCCGGCCACCGTGGCCGCCACCTCGGACCGCAGCCGACCGATCAGATTCTGGGCCCAGGCATGGCGGCGCAGGTTCTCCCTGGCACGCACCACGTCACTGTCTCGGTACACCGTTCGCAGCACGGGCTTGCTGGCCGTCATGGTGGTCGTCCGCCTCGGTGGTCAACTCCGATGGGTCGCCGCCAGTCTGCCGCAGCAGGTCACGGCCGGGCGGGAGAATCCTCTTCCGTCTCACCAGACGTGTCGGTGGGCACAGGGCTGTCGGTGGACACAGGGCTGTCGGTGAGCACCGGGGCTTCGGTGAGCACAGGGGTGTCGGTGAGCACGGTCGTGTCGGCGTCCTCGGCTGCGGGCTCAGCGAACTCGCCGAGCCGCGCCAGCGCCACCGTGATGTTGTCCTTGCCGCCCTGCAGTCGTGCCCAGCGCACCAACGACACCGCCAGCGAGCGGACCCGCTGGTTGCCGGGGTTGCGCCTGATCGCCTCGCGTACCAGGTCGGCGAGTTCTTCCGCAGTCGAGGCGTAGTTCCACAGCCCATCGGTACACACCAGCACCCAGCCCCGGCCCGGTACGGCGAGCGAGCCCGTGGTCGGCACCAGATCCGGGGTGTCGCGGCCGAGCCATCGGGTGATCGCGTGGGCCTGTGGGCCGTTCTCGGCGGTCTCCCTGTCGACCCCCATCGCGATGCGTGCCTGGGCAACCGAGTCGTCGACGCTGAGTTGCCGGCTCTGGCCGGGTTCGTCGTCGATCCAGTACACGCGGGAATCGCCGACATTGCCGTGGACGATCGTGCCGCGGTCCACCACGGCGACCGCGTAGGTGCACGACGGCGGGTTGGCCGAGTCCTCGGGCGTCCGTTCGACGACGGCGTCGTTGGCCTCGGTGGCGGCATCGGCGATGGCCCCGGCCCACACCGCTGCGTGGTCGCCCTCGCCGTCGGGGCGTACCGAACCCAGGACACCGCGGGCCGCGCGCGCTGCAGCGAGGGAGGCGATGTGGGAGTCCTCGGCGTTCGAGACACCGTCGCACACGATCAGCACGGCACGTGAGCCGGGCTCGTCGTCGGCGGCCAGGGCGAGGGCGTCCTCGTTGCGGTGGTGCCGAATGCCTCGATCGCAGACGCCGGCCACCCAGGAGGCCGGTGCCTCACGGAAGTGGTCACGCGGCGACGGTGCCTTCGCCCCGCACTGCTGGCAGTACAGGTCGGCCCCGATCGGTCCGCCACACTCGGCACACGGATGGAGCGCCGTCGACACCGGTTCGGCCACGGGGGCCGCCTTCGGCATCGGGGCCGTCGGCGTCAGGGTCTGGCCGCACACCTCGCAGAAGCCCGACCAGGCCTCGATCGGATGGTCACAGCCGGGGCACACGGTCGTCCCGTCGGCGCGCACCACCGCCTCCGGCGGCAGTCCCGCATCAGCCGGGTAGCTGGCGAACCCGCCGCCGGTCGCGGCACCGGGGTAGCTGGCGAATCCCTCGTCGGCTCCGGCACCCGGATACGGCGCGAAGTCCGGCGCAGCATCGGCCGACGGGCCCTGGGGCGTCGCGGGGACCTCGGGTGTCGCCGGATCCTCGGGCGTTGCCGGGTTCTGGGTAGCGGCATCGGCCCCGGGTGACCCCGGTGCCGGTGACTCCGGTGCCGGTGACTCCGGTGCCGGTGACTCGGGTGCCGGCGACTCCGTGGCCATTGGCACGGCAGCCTCGGAGACCTCCGCTGCCTCGGTCTCGGGGACCTGCACGACCTCGGGGACGTCGGTCTCGGTGGCCTCGGTCGTCGGGTTGCTCGGATCGGTCATCGCAGGGTCCACCTTCGGATCGTGTTGGCCTTGTCCACCAGGGCAGCGCGTTCGGTCGGGTTTCGGGCGGAGCGCGACAGCGCCCGATAGGTCTGTTCCAGCCCGTCGCGCAGGCTCTTCTCGGTGGCAGGAATGGTGCCGATGGTGACCGTCGGCTTGTCGCCGCCCTTGCGGACGGTCGCCAGGGCCTGTTCCAGGACCTGGCCGGTGAACTGGTGCCGTTCGACCGGTTCCAGTCTCACCTGGGCGATGCTGTCCATGGCCGCGGACAGCGTCTCCAGCCCTCCGGACCCGCCGGCGAGGATCGCCTGGGCCCGTTGCCGGCGCGCCTCCGCGTAGGCGCGGCTGGTGGTGGGTACCAGGTCCAGCGCCTCCACCGCCTCCTTGCCGGCGCCCCGGGCCTGCCGGATCCGGGCCATCCCGAAGGCGGCCGGAGCGACGTAGTTGGCGTCGGTGCTGGAGCAGATCCGGTACAGGTTCTCCGCCACTGTCGGCTCGTTGCCGTACTCACAGGCAACCGCCAGTGCGAGCTTGGGAGCCAGTTCTCCCGGCACCTGCCCGTACACGGCGTTGAACGCAAGCTGGGCCCGTACCCAGTCCTGGTGTTGCAGGGCGGCCAGGCCGGTCATCCAGACGGCACGCCACTCCCACGGGTCGGTGGACAACATGTCGTCGGTGATGTGCTCGACCAGGTCCGGTCGGCCCATCTGGAGGGCGGCCTGGGTACGGGCCAGCTGCACCTCCGGCGACAACCCCGGGGCGCGGTCGAGGACCTTGAGCCGCTCGGCGGGATCCTCGATCGAGACGTTCGACAGCCAGGCGTACTGCGGGTCATGGGTGTCGGCCCGCAGCTGCGGCAGCTGGTCCCAGGTGAGCATCGAGCTGGTGATCGCCGGCGCCTCGAACAGCATGGAGGCAGCTGAGGTGAGAGCAGTGCCCTCGGTCTTGGCGGCGACGACCTCGCGGAGCACGCCGAGCATCTGCACCCGCAGCTCGTCGGCCGAGGTGAAACGGTCGGCCGGATCGGGTGCGCAACACTTGACGAGCAGCCGGTACAGCGAGTCGTACTGCGCGAACACCGGGAGGACGTCCGGACCGGGGAGGGCGTCGACCCACCGGCTCTGGTATCCGCGGAACTCCGCGATCATCACCACCAGGGTGCGGCCGATGGTGTAGATGTCGCTCGCGATCGAGGGCCCGACGGTCGCGACCTCGGGGGCCTGGTAGCCCACGGTGCCGTAGATCGCCGAGTCCTGGTCGTCGATCCGCCGGACACCGCCGAGGTCGATCAGCTTGATGCCGTCGCCGATCTGGATCAGGTTGTCGGGCTTGAAGTCGCAGTACAGCAGGCCCATGTCGTGCAGGTACTGGAAGGCCGGCAACGCCTCGACCATGTACGCCAGCGCCTGGTCCACCGGGAACGGGTCGTACTCACCGCCGTTGGCAGCCATCCGGTTCTTCAGCAGCTGCTTCAGTGACGTCCCGCCGACGTACTCCATGACGGTGTAACCGCTGCCGTCATGGGTGACGAAGTTGTAGATCTCGACGATCAACGGGTGCTCGACCTGGGCAAGGAACTGCTGCTCGGCGATGGCGGCCGCCATCGCGTCGGCGTCACCGGAGTTCAACAGGCCCTTGAGCACCACCCAGCGGTCGGACACGTTCTTGTCCCGCGCCAGGTAGATCCACCCCAGGCCACCATGGGCCAGGCAGCCCGCCACCTCGTACTGTCCGGCAACCAGGTCGCCCGGCTTCAGTTTGGGGTCGAAGGAGAACGGGTTGCGGCACTTCGGGCAGTACCCGGTGGTACGGCCCGGGACGCCGTCGCGAGACCGGCCGACCTCGGCTCCGCACGAGGGACAGTTCCGTTTGTCCTCGGGCAGCACCGGGTCCTTCATCAAGGCCTTGGCCGCGTCGACCGGGGGAGCCGGCGGTACGGTGGTCAGTCCGGCCCCCAGCCGGGCTGCTCGCAGCCGGGTCGAGTTGGTGCCGACGCGACGGGTCGAGGTGGTGCCGATCCCCTGGGCACGGCGGGACCCGAGTGCCATCGACTGCAGGGTCATCGAGCCCCGGGTCACCGTGGACAGCTCTGCCGAGTCGTCCATGGGTGAGGACAGTGCGGGGGCACCGGCCGGCGCTCCGCAGTAGTCGCAGTAGCCGGTGTTGATGCGGCCCCGGCAGCCTGGCTGGGTGCACGGGGTGCCGTTCGGCACCGTGCTGGTGGCGGCGCTGGCCGGTGCCGGTCGATTCGAGGGAGGGACCGTGGCACCGGCTCGGCCCGTGCCCATCGGGATCGCTCGGCTCGGGCTGTTCCCGGCAGCGTTCGTGCGGGCAGCGTTGTTCTGCGCAGGACTCGCTGCGGACGACGGGCTGGGGGCCGTCGCCTGGGCGACCATGCCCGAGGAACTGGTCCCGCCGGTGCCAGGGGCACCGCACACGTCGCAGTAGCCGTCGACGATCGATCCGGGGCAACCAGGGGTGGTGCAACCACCGGATGTGGGGCTGCTCATCGCGTGGGCCTCCCTTCGCGCCGTCCCAGCAGGAAGTCCAGGACCACGCGGTAGTAGTCGACGAGATGGTGACACAGCGGTAGCGGCGCCGGGCTCCGGCCGATCATCTCCAGGGCCATCGCGTACCCACGAACCAGGTCAGGCTCGTCCTCCAGACCGTGGGCAGCGGCGCGGGCCCGATGCTGTTCGAGCTGCTCGGTGAGTCGATCGCGGTTGGCGAGGGCCTGCCGGTACGCCTCCTGGGCGATCGTCATCGCCTGGCCGACGCGGCTGAGCTTGTGCAGATAGGCGTCGATCGCCTCGGCGGTGTTCGGGACCGGACCCAGGGCCGCCACGTCGGGGACGGCATAGTTCGGTGCCGGTTCGACGGTACGGACGCACTGGGCCGCCAGGTTCTGCAGCGCGGCCTCACGGGTCTTCAGCTCCGCCGCCCGTTCCCGGGCCGTGTTGAGCTTGTCACGCGCCTCCCGACGATGGGCGCCGCCGACGATCAGGTCACGCTCGAAGCGTGCCGCGTCGAGCTCCAGCGGCCCGATCAGCCCGCCGACATCGCCACCGCGACCGGCCTTGGCGGAAATGTCCTCCAGTCGGGTGACGAGTCGAGCCAACGTCCCGGCCGCCTCGTCCCTGGTGAAGGCAGGCTCCAACGCCACCTGGTCACGGAGCCGTTCCATCTGGGCCCGCAGGTCCTTGATGCGGCGGGCGTACTCGTCGACGGCCGGATCGAGGGCGAGCCGCATCCGCAGCTGCTGGACCAACGCGTCGCTGAGGCGGCAGGCCTCCGGCAGTGACACCGACAGGCCCGAGCCGAGCTGGTTGGCGATCGTCGACTTGCCGAGCAGAGACGGGTCGACCGTGGCGTCCATCCGCCCCCACACCAGCGCAGAGAGTCGCTCGCGTTCGGTCGGCCCGACCCGGCCGCCGTCCCAGGTCGCCAGCAGCAGTTGCTGCCGGTCGGCGACGGCCTTCCACAACATCATCGACAGCATGATGTCGCCGGTGAGCTCGTCGGTGCCGTTCTGCTGGACGGCGGTGTCGATCTCGTCGAGCTCCTGGCGGCGGAAGCGCAGCCAGCTGTCGAGGGCGTCCAGGTAACGGCGCATGGCCAGCACGTCCACCGGGGCGCCGAGCTTTCCCGGCGCCGGTGGCGCCATGTTCATGCTTCGTTCTGGGGGTGCCGGGTTCACGCCGGCGGTCGTGGGAGTGGTCATCGCGGGTCCTCCCTCTCAGCGACCGTACTGGGGTTTGGGCGGTTTCGCCGCGCCGAGCCTGGGTGCCAGCCACTTGTCGTAGCTGGCCTGCCACTCGCCGTTCTCGCGCATCTGGTCCAGCTTGGCGTTGACGAAGCGGACCAGATCGATGTTGTCCGCCTTGATGCCGATGCCGTACGGCTCCGAACTGAAGGCCTGCTCCTTGGTCAGCACCCGGGCGTACGGGTCCTGGGCGGCGAGGCCCGCCAGCACCGTGTCGTCGCCGGTGATCGCGTCGACCGCCCCGGTCTGGAACATCACCAGGCAGCCCGTGTGGGTGCGGGCCGGTACGACCGTGGCGGCGGGCACCGTGCGCAGGAGGTTGTCGATGGAGGAGGTGCCGTTGGGTGCACACACCTTCCTGCCGTCCAGGTCGGCCAGTGTCTCGATGTCGGAGTCGGTGCGCACCATCACCTTCTGTCCGGCCTGGTAGTAGACCGCGGAGAAGGCGACCTGGTCCCACCGGTCGCAGGTCATCGACATGGCTCGCACCACGATGTCGATCTCCCCGGACTCCAGCAGGGGAATCCGATCGTCGGCAGTGATCACGCGCAGGCTGTACTTCGACGCGTCGCCGAAGATCGCCTTGGTGACGGCCTTCACCATGTCGATGTCGAAGCCCTCGATCGTCCCGGTCTTCGGGTTGCGGGCCCCCAGCAGGTAGGTGTCGCCGGAGACACCTGCGATCAGGTATCCGCGCTTCTTGATCTTCGCCATCGTCGAGTTCGCCGGGAGCGCGTCCGGTCCGGGCAGCCCGTCGGGTTGGTACGACTGGGTCGCGTTGTCACAGGTTTGCGGTGCGGCAGCGACCCGCGACACCTGCGGCGTCGGGGTCGGGACGGGCACGGGGGTCTGGCCGTCACTGCTGCACGCGGCGAGACCGGCGAGCCCGGCCACGAGCAGGCCGGCGGCAAGGGAGCGGAGTCGTACGGTCACAGGTACTCCCGGAGACGGACCCGCAGACCCCACGCTGCGGCGATACCCGCACCCACGGCCAGGGGGACGAAGAAGAACATCAGCACGTACGGTTGCGTTGACTGGTCGGTCAGCCGCTTGGCTGCCGACTCACCGGTGGTCGTCATCAGCTCCAGCGCCCGGTCGTCGAAGGCGGAGAAGGTGGCGTTCGCCGATCCCTTGGCGTCGCTGCGGGCCTTCTCGACCGCGGCGTCCCACTGGCCGCCGTCGTCCAGCTTCACGATCTCGGCATGGGCCTTGACGTAGGCGGTCCACAGCGAACTCAACTCACTCGCGTCGGAGCCTCCGAGTTGCCGGATCTGGTCGGCGACCTGGGTCGAGGCGCTCTTCCACTGCTCCTCGGCAGCGCCGCCCGAGCCATGGGCGATCAGGCGCAGGCTCTCCTGCACCTTGGCCTCGTTGGCGGCAGCGCGCGCCGTCCCCACGGTGGTCACCACGTTCAACTGGTTGCTGCGGACGTCGTGGGCCGTGCTGCGCAGTGCCGACAGGGAGGCAGCCCCACCGATGCCGGTGACGAGCACCAGGATCCCCGCGACGAGCAGCCCGATGTTGACGACCCGATGGAAACGGCGGGCCGTCCAGACCATCGCGATCACCAGGACGGCCAGACAGGCGATCGCGGCGATCTCGAACCAGCCGTTGTCCGCTGCCGACAGGCGGGAGTCAGCCCGGTTCTGGTTGGCCGTCACCAGGTTGTCCAGCAGGGGCAGCGCCGTTGAGCGCAGCCGGGTACTGGCATCGGACAGGTACGCCGAACCGACCGGGAAGCCCTGCCGATTGTTGGCCCGGGCCTGTTCCATGTCGCTGGCGTAGCGGGTGACCGCCTGGTTGAGCGCAGCCAGGGCTGCGGTGTCGTTGGTCTGGGCGGCGGCCGCCTCGGTGATCAACGCCGAGGTGTCCGACAGCGCCTTGTCGTAGGCGGCGCGATGTTCGGCGGACTCCAGCCCACCCACCAGGAAGGCATTGGTGGCCAGCGCATCGGCACGCAACAGGTTCGCCCGGATCGACTGGATCCGGATCAATTGGGCCGTGTCCTCGGCAGCCTGCCCGCCGGCCCGGGAGGCATTCATCATGGTGAGCAGCGAGACCAGTGCCAGGACGGCGCAGGCCAAGGCTGTACCGAAGGTCCACCAGCGCAGCGCACGGGGAGTCTCGGTCCGGCGCTCGGTGCTGGGCGAGCCCGGAGTCGCCGGTGTCCCGGTGCCGGGGCGCGCTGCCACCGCGGTCGAGGTCGCCGGTCCGGGTCGGGTGCGGCTCGGGGCCGGCGCCGTGGCGGCCGCACTCATGCGCTGTCCTCCTCGTCCCCGGTGTCGTCGGTGACCTTCGGAACGGCCTCGGCGGCAGGCTGGCCGGTCTCGGGCTCACTGGCCCACCAGGGGAAGTCCTCGGTCTGCTGGTCAGGCTCCTGCTCCGCCGCGTGGTCCGGCTCGGCTGTGTCGGGCTCGGCTGTGTCGGGCACGGCTGTATCGGGCTCGGCTGTGTCGGGCTCGGCTGTGTCGGGCTCGGCTGTGTCGGGCTCAGCTGTGTCGGGCACTGTTCCTTGGTCGCTGACCGCTTCGTCGAGAGGGTTGGTCGTGACGGGCTCGTCGGTCGTGGCCGGATCGGGATGGTCCTCGTCCCCGTCACCCTCGTTGAGGTCTTCGGGCAGGAGCTGGCGCAGCTGGTCCAGCGTGGGCTCGGCAACGTCGCGGAGTCGCCAGGCGTGGCGTCCGATCGCGGCCTCCAGGCAGTTCCGGGCGAACCGGCCGTTGCCGAAGGTGGACCCGCGCGGGGTGATCCCCAGGATCATCCGGAAGCGCTTCTCGGCAGCGTCGGTGATGTCGTAGTCGGCGTTGCCGGCCAGCAGCTGGAAGATGCCGACCAGCTCGTCGTCGTCGTAGTCCTCGAACCGGATCTCGGTACGGAACCGGCTCGACAGGCCAGGGTTGTGGTCGATGAACTCCGCCATCGGGGCGGGATAGCCCGCCACGATGACGACGAGGTCGTCACGGCGGTCCTCCATCTCCTTGACCAAGGTGTCGACGGCCTCCTGGCCGTACTGGTCGTCGGAGGAGGACAACGAGTACGCCTCGTCGATGAACAGCACGCCACCGGCCGCCGAGGCCACGACCTCAGAGGTCTTGATGGCCGTCTGACCCAGGTAGCCGGCGACCAGCTCGGAGCGGTCGACCTCGACCAGCTGCCCCTTCGAGAGCAGGCCGAGGGCCCGGTAGATCCCGGAGACCAGCCGGGCGACGGTCGTCTTGCCGGTGCCGGGGTTGCCGGTGAAGATCAGGTGCCGGGTGATCGTCGGGGACTTGAGGCCGGCCTTGGCGCGGAGCTGCTCAACCTTCAACACCGCCACCTGGCGGTGGATCTCGCGCTTGACCCGCTCCAGGCCGATCAGGCCGTCCAGCTCGGCGAGCAGGTCGTCCAGAGAGCGCGGTTCCGACTCGGGTTCGGCCGTTTCCGGGGTTCCGCCCGGTGCCTCAGCGGTCTGGACCGGAGCAGGAGCGGCCGCCTGGGCCGGCGGGGTCGGTGCGCTCGGCTGGCCGGGATCGGTGGGGGCCGGCTCGGCCGGAATGGGAGCCGGCGGCGGATTGTGGGTGACCCCCTCGTACGGCTGTCCGGGGGTGGGCAGACCGGAGAAGGCGCCGGGGCCGTGCGGGTCCAGCGATCCGAGATCGAACGGGTTCGCCGTGCCCGCGGGGGTGCTGCCGGCGCTGTCGGACTCGTCACGTCGGCCGAACAGGAAGGACGAACCGAGATCGCGGATCCGGGCGGTCTGGTCCTTGATCTGCTGGGTGTTCACCTGGTTGAGGAACCGCAGCAAGGTCTCCGGGGCGGGCAGCCCTCCGGGACCGGCCGGGTCCGGTTCCTGTTCCGGGGCGGGGGCTGGCTCGGGCTCGGGGTCGGGAGGGAGCACCGAACGCTGCTGGGCCGAGGACGCGCCGGTCGCATTGCCGATCGAGCGGGGCGACGGCTCGCCGAGGCCGGTGGCCGCCTGACAGACCTCCACGAGAGCGTCGGCGTACGCCTTCGCGTGCGGGGAGCCGTTGACCACCAGTTCGCTCAACAGGGTGGTCGGCGCCGCCCGCCACTTGCGTCCTCGTCCCGCGGCGGCGAAGAAGTCCTCGGCGGTGCGGGTCCCGCCGAGCTGCTCGCTCCACTCCAGATGCGCGCCGCGGGCGGGCTCGGCGATCGTTGCCGCCAGCGCCTCGCCCTCGCTCCGGGCCGTAGCGGCGTCGAGCCCGGCCGCCGCGGCAGCCTGCTCGAGACCGGTCAGCGCCGCGGCCAGGGTCGGGGTCGGATCGGTGCTCGTCGACATCAGCTCTCCAAGTCCAGGGTGTTGCGCGGGCCAGTGGTGGGGCCACTCGGGGCAGGGGATCCGGGGGTGGGCAGGGGACCGGCGGCACCAGAACCCGTACCCGCGTTGTTGAGATCGAGCGCACCACCGGAGCTGGTGTGCCCGAACTTCGCCTGCAGGAACCGGCCGTGGGTGATCAACGCCTCGGCGTCGGCACGGTTGACCGCGTCGAACACCTTGTCCATCGTGGCGCCCAACAGGTCGAGCTGGTCGATCAGCAGCAGCAGCGAGGTCTTGCCGTTCTCGATCGGACGCGAATCCGCCCAGTCGCGGGGGAGTCGCAGGTATCCGCCGAGGGCCTCCGGCAGGTAGTCGGTGGCCGTCGCCATCACCGAGTACGCCTCGCTGCTGCCGAGTCCCAGATTGCGCAGCCGTGGCAGTGTCAGCCGGACCGTGTTGGCGACCCGGGACAGTCGGGACCGGACTGCTGGTGGTGCCTTGGCGTCCGTGGCCTGCTGAACGACACGGTCCAGGGCGGCGAGGATGTCCTCCTCGGTCGGTGGTGCTGGAGGCGCGTCAGTGGGCTCGGGTTCCTCCTCGCCCATCATCCGCGAGATCCAGTCGGCAAATCCCATGTCGTCAGGTTCAGTTCAGTCGGTTCAGCGCTGCGGTTCGATGTCGAGTTGTCCGGAGGCGATCCGGGCATCCTGCTTGCGGGCCCGGTCCAGGTACTCCTGGGACTTCACCACCTCGCCCTCCAGCACTCCGATGGTGGCGGCCATGTTGTCCAACGCCTGCAGCTTGAAGTTGTCGATCGAATCCATCGTCTCGTAGATGTTCTGGAACGCGGCCTGCAACTGGGGCAGCCCGATGGTCGCCGAGGCGGCCTGCTCCTGGATCCGGGCGGAGTTGTCCTTCAACATCTCCGAGGTGCGCTGGATCATGTTCGAGGTGGTCTCGTTCAGCGCCGTGATCTGGTCCAGCACCAGTTTCTGGTTGCCCAGCGCCTGGGCAACCACGACGGCCGTACGGAGGGCGGCCACCGTGGTGGTGGAGGCGCGGTCGACACCCTTGATCAACTCAATGTTGTTCTTGATGATGATGTCGATCGCCAGGTAGCTCTGGATCGAGACGGCGAGCTGGGTGAGCAGGTCCTGGTGCTTCTGCCGTACGTAGAACAGCACGTCCTGGCTGAGGGCCTTGGCCTTCTCCGGATCGCTCAACTGGAGTTCGGCGATCTTGGCGCTGAGCTTGGTGTCGAGCTGCTCGGCGATGTAGACGTACTGGTTCAGCCGGCCCATGTTCTCCCACAGGTGCTGCTTCTCCATGTTGAGCGCCACATTGTCCTTGGTCAGCTCGTCCTGGCCGTTGCGCAGCGCGTGCAGGATGCCGTTGAGATGGCTCTGGGCACTCTGGTACTTGCGGAAGTAGTCGGTGATCTGGTCGCCGAACGGGATGAAGCCGAGCAGCTTCTTGGCTCCCCTCGCCTCGCTCGGGTCGAGCTCCTCGACCGTACGACGCAGCTGCATCAAGGTCTTGCCGACGTTGCCGGCCTCCGAGATGCCGCCCTCTTTCATCGCCTTCACCGGCTGCTGCAGGAGCCGGTTCGAGGTCTCGGCGGCCTTGCGGATGTCGTTGTCACCCATCGACCGGACGAACTCGGCCTGCTGGGCAAAGGTCGGCGACTGGGTCTCGGCCGACATCATCGCGTCGAGGAAGCCGTCCACCTTGGCATCGAGGGCCGGCACCTGCCGCTCATCAATCTTGGGTGCCATTGCCGGCGCCTGGGTGGTGGTGATGTGGGGCGGTGCCGCGGGGGCCTCGAGGGTGAGCACATTGGCCGGCGCGGCCAGCGGGGCAGGGGCGGCAGCCATCGCGGCACCGCCGGCGCTCGCCTGCGCGGCGGTTCCGTGCGGTTCGAGTCCGTACGGGTCGGGCTGTCCGGGAGTGGTCATCGGCACGTCATCCTTGCTGGGCGGGTCGCGGACGGATGGGGAGGTCGTGGGCCGGGGCGCACGACACTCATGTGAGGATACTCAACGGCCAGTGCAGATCCCCCCGGGACGCTGACGGATCAGGCCTCGGTACGGGGGAACCCTCGGATCCCGCGCCAGGCGAGCCGGCTCACCAACTCGGCGGCCTCCTCGCGGGATGGCCGCTGGTCAGTGTCGGTCGCCGCCCAGTGGCGGGCGCTCACCTGGGCAACACCCACCAACGACACCCCGAGCAGCCGGGCCTGTTCCGGCGGCAGATGGGTGTCCTCGGCGATCACCTCGGCCACGGCCTCGGCCAGTGTCGAGGTCATCGAGGCGAGTCGGTCCCGCACCTCCTCGACACCGGTGAGGTCCGACTCGAACACCAGCCGGAAGTCGGCCCGTTGGTCGTCGACGAACCCGTAGAAGGCGCCCATCGTCGCCATCACCCGGTCGCGGTTGACCTCGGTGGAGGCGAGCGCCTCGGTGACGATGCCGATCAGCCGTTCACAGGACTGGTCGAGGAGGGCCAGGTAGAGCTCGAGCTTGGAGGCGAAGTGTTGGTACAGCACCGGCTTCGACACCCCGGCGGCTTCGGCGATGTCGTCCATCGCCGCGGCGTGGTAACCGAGCGTGGTGAACACCTCACGGGCGGCGTCCAGCAACTGGCTCCGGCGTTGGTCCCTCGGCAGCCGCGCTGGTCGTGTGGTCATCTGCGCAGAATACCGACCAGTACGGGTGCCCGGGGTGCTCGTTCACGTGGTGTCTCTCAGCCGTCCTCGGCCAGAACCGGCAGCGGAGGCGGATCCGGCAGCAGCAGGTCGGCGGCGAGGTCGCCGTGCTCGGCGATCCGTTCCAGCACCTGCTCGGGTGAGAAGCGCAGGTCGTCCGGTTCGGTGACCGCAACCACCTCGTCCCAGGTGAGTGGCGTGGACACGCGCGGCTCGTCACGGGCCCGCACCGAGTAGCTGGCCACCGTGTTGCGCGCCGCCATGTTCTGGTTGTAGTCGAGGAAGATCCGACCCGTACGGACCCGCTTGTCCATGGTGGCCACGAACAGGTCGGGGTGACGTCGGGCGAGTCGGGTCGCGACATCCTTGACGTAGCGACGGGCGGTCTCACACGGCGTCGGGGCGATCGCGGCGCACACCTGCAGCCCCTTGCCACCCGAGGTGCGGGGGACTCCGATGAGGTCGTCGCCGGCGAGCTCGGCGCCGATGATCATCGCGGCCTGGGCATTCTCGACCATGGTGATGCCTTCTCCTGGATCACAGTCGACCACGATCCGGTCGGCCAGCGGATTGCTCTGCTCACCCTCCTCGTCAGGCAGCACGATCATGCCGTCGATCGGCACGGCCGAGGAGATCCGCCACTGCGGGACGTGGAACTCGATGCTGGCCAGGTTGGCCAGGTAGACGACCGTGGCCGCATCGTCGACCACGACGTAGCTGACCACGCCGTCGCTGGTACGGACCGGCTGGCGGGCGACCCAGGCAGGGCAGCCGGACGGAATGTTCTTCTCGTAGAACTGGGGTTCGTCGTCGGCCACCCCGTTGGGGTAGCGGATGCGTGTCATCGCCCGATCGGTCACGTGGGGGAGCAGCACCTCGGCGACCTGCAGGTAGTAGTTGATCAACTCTGCCTTGGTCCAGCCGGTGGCGGGGAACAACACCTTGTCGAGGTTCGAGATCGACAGGTCGCGGTCACCGACCCTGGTCCGGACGTCCATGGGTCGAGCCTAGTGGGCATTCGCTCCGCAGGTCTCCGGCCGAGCCAGCCATGGGGAGCAGCACAGCATCCGGGAGAACCTTCTCTCAGAGGTGACGGTGGTCGGTCTGGACGGTCGGATCCAGGAGAACTTTCGTCCAACGGTGGCGCTGCGGTTGGGTCGGCTGGATCTGGGAGAACCTTCGCTCAGAGGTGACGGTGGTCGGTCTGGACGGTCGGATCCAGGAGAACTTTCGTCCAACGGTGGCGCCGCGGTTGGGGTCGGCTGGATCTGGGAGAAACTTCTCTCAGAGGTGACGGTGGTCGGTCTGGACGGTCGGATCCAGGAGAACCTTCTCCAGGACGCAGGCGTCGTTGCGCCAGACGGGGGTCTACCGCGGCTGGGCCAGCATGGCGAGCTCCTCGCGGGAGAGCGCGGAAGCGTTCATGTCGATGAAGTACTCCTCACCCTGGTAGCCGGCCAGGCGGTCCCGGGGTGAGTACTGCCAGATCGTCCAGGCACGCCCGTCGGGGAGCGAGGGCGGTCCCCAGACCGAACGGATCCAGATGGGATGGTCGGGATAGGCACCCGCGAGGTAACGGTCGTACACCTCGGCGGTGGCGTAGAGGACCGGGGGAGTGCCGTAGTGCGCCGCGAGCTTGTCCAGCAGCGGGGTGAGGATCGCCTCGACCTGTTCCCGAGGTGGCGGAGAGTCGAAGTGGTCGGCGTAGAACTCCACGTCGACGGCGATCGGCAGCGTGCCGTCGCGGGGCACGGTCGCGATCACGTTGGCGGCCTGGGTCTCCCCGGGACTGTCGAAGCTCAGAAAGTGGTACGCACCCACCAACAACCCCGTGGCCGTCGCGCCTGCCCAGTTCGCGGCGAACCGCGGATCGACCGAGGACGACCCCTCCGTCGCCTTGATCCAGGCGAAGTCGATGCCTTGGTCGGCGAGCACCGGCCAGTCGATCTCACCCTGGTAGGAGGAGACGTCCACGCCGCGGACGTGCTGGCCGACGGCGAAGAGGCGACCGGGCCAGATCACGCCGGTCACCACCAGGACGGCCACGGTGGCGAGCGTTGCGACGACGACCAGGGCTGCTCCGGCGAACAGGCGAGGGCGCGACACGACCATGACGATAGCCGGGGGACAATGGGGGGCATGGCTGTCACGCTCCCGCCGTCGCGGACCCTGCCTCCCCTGGTCGAACCGACCGCCGAGCTGTCCCCGGCCGAACTGGCGCGGTACGCCCGGCACATCACCTTGGCCGAGGTGGGACTCGACGGTCAGCGGCGTCTGGCCAGCGCCCGGGTGCTGGTGATCGGGGCGGGCGGTCTCGGAGCACCGACCCTGCTCTACCTGGCTGCGGCCGGGGTCGGCACGATCGGAGTGATCGACCCGGACGAGGTGGAGGAGTCGAACCTGCACCGTCAGGTCATCCACGGCCAGTCCGACCTGGGTCGGCGCAAGGTTGACTCGGCCGCGGACCGGATGGCCGAGGTGAATCCGTACGTGACGGTGGAGAAACACCCGTACGAACTCACCAACGAGAACGCGGTCGAGCTGTTCGGCCGCTACGACCTGGTCCTCGACGGTACGGACAACTTCGCCACGCGCTACCTGGTGGCCGACGCCGCCGAACTGGCGGACCGGCCGTACGTGTGGGGTTCCATCCTGCGGTTCCAGGGCCAGGTGAGCGTCTTCTGGGCGAGCCAGGGCCCGACCTACCGGGACCTGTTCCCCGAACCACCCGCGCCGGGGACCGTGCCGTCCTGCGCCGAGGGCGGCGTGCTGGGCGTGTTGTGCTCCTCGATCGGATCGATGATGGCGACCGAGGCGGTGAAGTTGATCACCGGTATCGGCGAACCACTGCTGGGGCGGGTGCTGGTGCACGACGCGTTGGCGATGACCCATCAGACGCTGGAGCTGCGACCCGACCCGGAACGAGTACCGGTGCAGGCACTCGATGACTACGCTCAGCTGTGCGGGGTCGCCACCGGAACCCGTACCGACCAGGAGGAGAGCATGGCCACCGACGAGATCGACCCCCACCAGCTGCAGGAGTGGCTCGCCGACCGTGAGGCCGGAACCCACGACTTCGTGCTGGTGGACGTACGGGAGCCCTACGAGCGCGAGATCAATGACATCGCGGGTTCGGTGTCGATCCCGATGGCGAAGTTCGCCACCGGTGAGGCCCTGGCCGAGCTGCCGGCCGACACCCAGATCGTCCTGTACTGCAAGGCTGGAGCGCGTTCGGGACGTTGCCTGGAGGCGGTCCGCGCGGCGGGGCGTGGCGATGCGGTCCATCTCGGTGGCGGCATCGACGCCTGGATCAACGAGATCGAGCCGGACCAGGCCCGTTACTGAGGCTCATCGCAGCACGACGCAGAACGGGGCCGACACCAGCGGTGGTGTCGGCCCCGTTCGACGAATCTGGTCTGTGACGGTTCAGAGCGGCTGCACGTTGGCGGCCTGCACGCCCTTGTCGCCCTGGGTGGTCTCGAACTCGACCCGCTGTCCTTCCTCGAGGGAACGGAAGCCTGAACTGTTGATCGCGCTGTAGTGGACGAACACGTCCGCGCCACCACCGTCAACGGCGATGAATCCGTAACCCTTCTCAGCGTTGAACCACTTCACGGTTCCCTGCGCCATGGCGTACTCCTTGTGCTCTTGCGCTAGCTCTGTACTTCAGTCAGCACGCGTCAGCCTTGCACACGTTGGGTCACCTTGGGAAGGAAGTGTGGCGCTGTCGGTGCCGGATGGTGGAATGGGGATCGTGAGTGTGCGACCCGTACCCGAGGTGTCGGCGCCGCGTTATCGCCTGGTGGCCCCCACCGAGCAGGCCGGCGCGGCGGCGCGCCCGACGCTGACCCCTGAGCAGCAGGCTGTCGTGGCGCACGATCGCGGACCGCTGCTGCTGTTGGGTGGTCCCGGGACGGGAAAGACCACGGTGCTCACCGAGGCGGTGGTGAGCCGGCTCGCGGCCGGACAGCCGGCGGACTCGGTGCTGGTGCTCACCTTCGGACGTCGCGCGGCCTCCGCCCTGCGCCACCGGGTGACGGTACGTCTCGACCGTACGGTGACCACTCCGCTCGCCTTCACCGTGCACGGCTTCTGCCTTGCCCTGCTGCGCCGCTACGGCAGCGCGGAGGTGTACGGCGAGTCGCTGCGCCTCCTCAGCGGACCGGAGCAGGAGTTCCGGGTGCGGGAGATCCTGGGGGGCACCGATCCGCAGGCCTGGCCGGCCGAACTGCGGCCAGCCTGGGAGACCCGCGCGTTCGCCACCGAGGTCCGCAACGCCCTGGCGCGGACCCGCCAGTGGGGGATGGATCCGTCCGACCTGACCGCCATGGGTCACCAGGCGAACGAGCCCTCGTGGGTACGGCTCGGGGCGTTCTTCGACGAGTACCTCGACGTGCTCGACGCCGAGCAGGTGATGGACTACGCCGAGCTGGTGCACCGGACCCGCATCCTGCTGACCGACCCGGAGATCGCCGACGCCGTCCACCGGCAGTTCACCGCCGTCCACGTCGACGAGTACCACGAGCTGGATCCGGCCCAGGTCGCACTGCTGCGGGCCGTGGTCGGGCCCACGGCGAGCCTGCTGGCGGCCGGTGACCCGGACCAGGCCGTCTTCGGTTTCCGGGGGTCGCAGGGGCGCGGGGTGCTCGACTTCGTCGACGACTTCCCCACACCGACAGGGCACCCGGCGCCGGTCGTCACCCTGCGCACCGACCACCGGTCGCCGGCGGCGGTGGTTGCGGTGGGGAACCGGATCGCCCAACGACTGCCGCTACCAAGGGCGGTGAGCCCTGAGGTCGCGGCGGCGCTGAGAGGCCGGCAGGCCGACCCCGCGAACGGGAAGGGCAAGGTCGAGGTCGTCACCTGCGACTCGATCGGCGCCGAGGCCGAGTTCATCGCCGGGGTGCTGCGGCGGTCCCACCTGCACGACGGCGTGGACTGGTCGGAGATGGCGGTCCTGGTGCGCGCCGGGCGTCGCTCCATCCCTGGCCTGGTGCGTGCCCTCAGCGCCGCGGGCGTTCCCGTCGAGGTGGCCGGCGACGAGATTCCCCTCGCCTCGGAGTTGGCGGTCCGACCGCTGCTGCTCGCTCTCCAGGTCGCCGCCCGCGGCCGCAATCTCGATCGTGACGAGGCAGCCCGTCTGCTCACCTCTCCCCTGGGTGGACTCGACGCCATGGGGCTGCGCCGACTTGGCCGGGCCCTGCGGTCGGCCGAACGCGTTGAACTGGCTGGTTCAGCGTTGCCCCGGCCGTCGGAGGACCTGGTCCGCGCCGCCCTGGTGGATCCGGAGCTGCTCGACGACCTGCCCGACGCGCCCGAGGTGACCCGCGCCCGACGACTGGCGCGGCTGCTGCTGCGGGTCGAGCAGTTGATCAACGACCATGCGACCGCCTCGGAGGCGTTGTGGGCCCTGTGGTCGGCGACAACTTGGCCGTTGCGGCTGCGCGACCAGGCACTCGCGTCAGGTGAGGCGGCTCGCCGAGCCGACCGTGATCTCGATGCCGTGTGCGCGCTGTTCGCGTTGGCGGCGCGGTCCGAGGAGGAGGCCGGACATCGCGGGATCGCCTCCTTCGCGGCCGAGGTGGAGAGCCAACAGATTCCGGGCGACGCCCTCACCGAGGATCCGACCCGGACCAGTGCCGCCCGGCGAGGCGGTGCCGTCCGGGTCGTCACCGCTCACCGGGCCAAGGGTCAGCAGTGGCCACTGGTGGTCGTGGCGTCGGTCCAGGAGGGGCTGTGCCCGGACCTGCGCCGGCGCGACACCCTGCTCGGGTTGGACCGGCTGGTGGCCGATCAGGGGGAATTCGTGGTGACCCCGCCCGAGCCGGCGTCGGCCCGGATCGCCGAGGAACGGCGACTCTTCCACGTTGCGTGCTCCCGGGCGAGCGACCGCCTGGTGGTGACGGCCGTCAACGGTACTGAAGGGGAGGGCGACCAGCCGTCCAGGTTCCTGACCGAATTGGGCGTCCCGATTCACCAGGCCACCGGTGGTCGCGGGACGCCGCTGACCCTCGCGGCCCTGGTGGCCGAGCTGCGGCGGACGGCGGTGGACCCGGTGGCGACGCCGGCACTGCGTCGGGCAGCTGCCGAACGGTTGGCCCGCCTGGCCGATGCCACGGATGACGCCGGGCATCCGCTGGTGCCGCACGCCGACCCGGCACGATGGTGGGGCATGCACCAGCACACGGTGGCGCCCGATCCCGCCGCCCCGGAACGGATCGTACTGTCGGGAAGTCAGCTCGGGTCGGTGCTGGAGTGCCCACGCCGTTGGTTCCTCTCGCGCAGGGTACGGGCTGATCGGGCCCGCGGGTCGGCGGCGAGTTTCGGTTCGGTGGTGCACGTGCTGATCCAGCACGCGACCGCCACCGGCGTTCCTCCGGGCGAGTTGGCAGGCGAACTCGACACAGTGTGGGAACAGATCGCCTTCGACGCGGTCTGGCTCGCCGGCACCGAACGGGTGGAGGCCGAGGCGGCGTTGCAACGCTTCGCGAACTGGCAGGCCGAACGCGCCGGCACCACGGTCGTCGGGGTCGAGATGCCGTTCCGGACGACGGTGACGCTGCCACGTCGTTCGAGTGGCGGGCGCAGCGAGCGTGTCGCGACCACCGAGATCGAGATCACCGGCACCATCGACCGACTGGAACGAGACGCGTTGGGCCGTTACCTGGTGGTCGACTTCAAGACCGGGCGGAGCATGCCGCGCGACGACGCCGTACGGACCGACCCCCAGTTGGGGCTGTATCAGTTGGCGGTGTCGCTCGGCGCGGTCGACGGCATCCCGGCCGGCGTGGAGATGGCCGGCGGCGAGCTGGTGTACCTGCGCCATGATGCGCCGCGCCGGACCGATGTGGCTCGTACCTTCGGACAACCCTCGCTGACTGACGAGCCGTGGCCCAGCGACGTGGAACCCCAACCAGGGGTGAAGAGTTGGGTGCACCAACTGCTGGCCGAAGCCACCGCGACGATCCGGTCGGGGCAGTTTCCGGCTGTGGTCAACGAGATGTGCCGATTCTGCTCCTTCGCGACGAGCTGTCCGGCCCAACGCGAGGGGCAGCAGGTGGTCGCGTGACGGTCACCGTGTTGCACGGTTCGGGGTCCCGACCGGCGATCACCTCGCCTGACCAGCTCGGAGACCTGCTCGGCATTCCTTTCTCCGAACAACAGTTGGCGGCGATCACGGCTCCGCTGGAACCGGGCGTGATCATCGCCGGTGCCGGCTCGGGCAAGACGACCGTGATGGCGGCCCGAGTGGTGTGGCTGGTCGGGACCGGACAGGTCCGCCCCGAACAGGTGCTGGGGCTCACCTTCACCCGCAAGGCGGCGGCAGAACTGTCGCAGCGGGTGCGGACCGCCCTCGACCGCGCCGGGGTGGTGGACACCCGCGACGTCGACGAGGCCGGCGAGCAGTTGATCATGACCTACGACGCCTTTGCCGCACGACTGGTCGCCGACCACGGGTTGCGGATCGGGGTCGACTCCGATGCCCGGATGGTCACCGGCGCGACCCGGTTCCGGTTGGCGGCGAGTGTGGTGGCACGGGCAGCCGGTCCCTTCGAGCAGTTGCAGCGGTTGCGCCCCAGGTCGATCACCGAACGTGTGCTCCGGCTGGATTCCGAGATGCAACAGCACCTGGTCGGGGCCAGCCAGCTCGACCGGCACGCTGCACTGTTCGGTCGGGAACTGGCTGCTGCGCCGCCGAACACCCGAGGGCAGACCTATGCCGACATACGTACCGCACAACAGGTGTTGGCCGAGCGACTCGAACTGGCCGGTCTCGCCGGGGCCTACGCCGAGGAGAAGCGGCGACGGGGGATCGTCGAGTTCGCCGACCAGATGGCGATCGCGGCGCAGCTGGCCAGTCAGGTGCCGGGGGTGTCGCAGGCCTTGCGGGCCTCGTACGCGGTCGTGCTGCTCGACGAGTACCAGGACACCTCCTCGGCCCAGGCTGCCATGCTGCAAGGGTTGTTCTCCGGGGCGACGCAGGCAGAGGGTCGAGGGCACCCCGTCACTGCCGTCGGCGACCCGTTCCAGGCGATCTACGGCTGGCGGGGTGCGGCGGCCAGCAACATCACCCAGTTCGCTGCCGATTTTCCTTGTCACACAGGAGAGTCGGCGCCTTCGTACGAACTGACGGTGAACCGCCGCAGCGGCCACACCATCCTCGACGTGGCGAACGTGCTGGCCGCACCACTGCGCCGGGAGCAGAACTCGACCTCAGTGCTGGTTGCCCCGAAGGGCACGGTGGCCGGTGAGGTGCACGGGGCGACCTTCGAGACCTGGCCCGAGGAGGTCGCCTGGGTCTGCGACCGGATCGTGGCGCTCGGTCCCGGTTCGGGAGAGCGTCGCTGGTCCGACATCGCGGTCCTGACGCGACGCAACGCCGACATCGCCGAGATCTTCGCCCAGCTGACTGCCCGTGACGTTCCTGCCGAGATCGTTGGCCTGGGAGGTCTGCTCGGGCTGCCGGAGATCCAGGATGTCGTGGCGACGCTGCGACTCACCGATGACGTGACCGCGAACCCCGAGGTGGTACGGCTGCTGTCCGGGCCGCGTTGGGCCGTGGGTCCTTCCGATCTCGCTGCACTCGGACGGCGGGCCAAGGAGCTGGCTGTCGCCGGTGCGCAGCAGGGCGAGGACAGCGTCGAGGTGCCTGATGCCGAGCTGGATCCCCTGCTGGACGGGCTTTCCACCGCAGTGGCCGAGGTGGACCCGACCGAGCTGGTCTGCCTGTTGGACGCGGTCGAGGATCCGGGTGACGGGCCGTACAGCGAGCGGGCCCGGACGGTGTTCGCGGCATTCGCCCACGAGGTGGCCGTGCTACGAGGGCACGCATCGGAGCCGGTCCTGGATCTGGTCCGGCGCGTGATCACCATGCTCGGGGTGGACATCGAGCTCGCCGCGACCCCGGAGTTCCACCGTACCCAGCGTGGCGCCCAACTGGCCGCCTTCCTGGACGCGGTCGCCACCTATGTGGACGTGGATGCCGACGCCTCGCTGTCGGGGATGCTGGCCTGGCTGCAGGCCGAGGTCGAGTCGGGGGTGGGTCTGGAGCGGGCCGTACCGACCGACGAGGATGCGGTCAAGCTGCTCACCATCCACAAGTCGAAGGGACTCGAGTGGGACGTGGTGCTGCTGCCGGCGTTGGTGGACGGGACCTTTCCCAGTGACCGGGTCACCGACAACTGGGTGACCAATCCCGCTGTGGTGCCGAGTCCGTTGCGTGGTGACGCCGCCGCGATTCCGCAGGTCGGGCATCCGGTGAGCGTCGGCGAGTTGAAGTCGTACAAGGAGGCACTGCGCGCCGAGCATCGGCTGTCGGAGGATCGGCTCGCCTACGTCGCGGTGACCCGGGCGCGGCGGCAGCTCTACGCCTCGGGCCACCGATGGCGGGCCGACGTGCGGAAGCCTCGCACCTTCTCGGAGTACCTGGTGACCGTGCTGGCCGAGGCCGACGCCCAGGGGAGGATGGCGGCACGGGTCGGCGACCACCCGGCCGAACAGAATCCGTTGGTGTCCGACGCAGCGCCGGTGGCCTGGCCCCAGCCATGGGACCCGGACGCCTGGGAGCGGCGGCAGGAGGCGGCTGCGGCGGTCCGGGCTGCGCGGGCCGCTGGTCGGGCAGCGAACGCAGCGAGCGTGTCGGGACCCGCTGACGATGACGCGGAACTGCTGCTCGATGACTGGGAGGTCCTCGCGGGATGGGACCTCGACCTGGACCGTCTGCTGGATGAGGCGAAGGAGTTCCGGCGCCGGCAGTGGGAGGTGCCACTGCCGGCCGTGATGTCGGCGACCTCGTGGCTGCGGGCGGTCCAGGACCCGCAAGGGTACGCCGAGGACCTGCTGCGGCCGATGCCGCGACAGCCGTCCCGTTCGGCACGATTCGGCACCCGCTTCCATCGTTGGGTGGAGCAGCACCTGGGAGCGCGAGCCCTGCTGGACCGAGACGAGGAGATGGTCGCGGACGAGCAGGACGCCGAGGACGGGGACCTGGCCTCGTTGTGCGAAGCCTTTGCCGGAGGGCGGTTCGGCGAACGGCAGCCGTACCGGCTGGAGGCACCGGTCGAGCTCCGGCTCGCCGGGCGGACGCTGCGCGGCCGGATCGACGCGGTGTACCGGGAGCCGGACGGGAGCTGGCTGGTCGTCGACTGGAAGACGTCGGGCCACACCGAGGCCGACCCGCTCCAGCTGGCGATCTACCGGCTGGCCTGGGCCGAGTTGCAGGGGGTCGCACCGGAGGCCGTACGGGCCGGGTTCCACTACGTGCGGCGTGACGAGTTCGTCGAGCTGACCGACCTGCCGGACGCTGCCGGGCTGGCTGCTCGCCTCACAGCCGGCCTGTAGCAACAAGTGCTTCTGCCGGTGAGGTGAGTGAGCAGATCAGCCAGCCTGAACTCCGCAAGGACGGCGGTCGGTTCATCCGTGGCCTTGAGGAAGGGCGGACCCACGTGATCATCCCGGTGTGACGCCGAGATGCAGGAGGCACCCTGCTTGGTTAGCCTGTCGTGGTGAGTGCAGTGGAGGCGTCGGCCTGGGATGTGGCCAGTCGGTTGGATCGGGCTGATGAACACCGGGGATCGGCGGACTGGATCCGGTCGTTGTGGTACGCGGAAGAGGCTCGGCTGGTGAAGATCACCGCCGAGGGCCAGCTCGCCGTCTGTCAGGGGTCGGCGAAGCTGCGCACCACCCGTCCGTTCGTCGAGTACGACGACCAACGGCACATCCTCCTGGGCCTGGTCGACGACGCACCCTGGTTTGCGGTCGAAGCGCTCATCGACCCGCCCTACGCGACATTGCGTGAGATCGCCGAGGACCTCACGCCCTTGGAGCGCGACATTGCTGTCACGACGACGGCCATCACGAACTGGCACCGGTCCGCTCCGCACTGTGCGGCCTGCGGGCATCGCACCGAGGTGATCAACGGCGGCTTTGCCCGCACCTGCCCGCAGTGTGGGCGCGAACACTTTCCTCGCACCGATCCGGCGGTGATCGTGGCGATCGTTGACGAGTCGGACCGGCTGCTGCTGGCGCGTGCCTCGGCCTGGGGTGACACGAACCGGGTGTCGGTGCTGGCAGGCTTCGTCGAGGCGGGAGAATCCTTCGAACACGCGGTCCATCGCGAGATCGGTGAGGAGGCCGATGTCCAGCTGGACGACCTGCGCTACTTCGGCAGTCAGCCCTGGCCGTTCCCGCGATCCATCATGATCGGCTTCTTCGCCCGGGCGACGACCACCGCCATCTCCATCGACGGCGACGAGATCGTCTACGCCGACTGGTTCACCCGGGAACGTCTCGAGGCCGAACTGCGTGACGGCACGATCGGCCTGCCGACGAAGGCCTCGATCGCCCACCGGTTGGTGACGGCGTGGCGGGAGCGCGCCCACCCCTACGCCTGAGCTGCCGTTCCACGGGCCGGGCTCAGAGGCGGGTGCGCAGCCCACTGGCCCGGTTGGCCGGACGGAGCACGGCACGGCGAATGGCAGCCAGGCTGCCGACCACGGTCACCGTGGTGGTGGCCCGGGTGACCGCGGTGTAGAGGAGTTCCCTGGTCAGCAAGGGGGAATCCTCGGGTGGCAGCAGGAACGACACATGCGTGAACTGGCTGCCCTGACCGCGATGCACCGTCATCGCATGGACGGTCTGCACCTGCTCCAGACGTGCTGGTGCATGGCTCACCCAACCCGAGCCCCGGGGGAAGACGGCCCGCAGGCCGTCGGCGGTGTCCACCACGACGCCGGTGTCGCCGTTGAACAGGTTCAGGTCGTAGTCGTTGCTGGTGATCAACAATGGCCGCCCCGGGTACCAGGGGGACCGGCTGCCGTGGGACCGCACCCCCACGGCGTCGAGCCAGTGCTCCACCTCGTGGGTCCAGCGGCTCACCCCGTACGGACCGGTCCGGTGGCCGCACAGCAGGCGGTGGGTGTCCAGCGCGTCGAGGGCCTCGGGAATGTCACCCCTGCCGGCCGCCCGGGCGAGCCGCTGTGCGGTGTCACGGACGAGGTCGCGCACCAGAGGCACCTGGTCGGCGGTCAGGGTGTCGGTGGTCTCGACGAACCGGACGTCATCGTGACCGTCGGTGACGATGGCCACCACCTGCTCGTCGTCGCCCTGACGGATTGCCGTCGCCAGGTCACCGATCGCACCGCCGAAGCGCCACGTGTGGGTCAGCCGCACCACGCCGCCGGTGATGTCGTCAGGGAGCGGCAATCCGCGGCCGTCATCGGTGAGGGCGGCAAGGTCGGCATACGGCGCCTGACCTGGGCGAGTGTGCAGAAGATGAGGGTTCTGTTGCCCGGATTCGGCATCTTCTCCAGTCTGGGTGGCAGCCAGGGGTGCCGAGCGGGTGGCGGCGGCAGTGATGTCGGCCATCACCGCACCGGCCTCGACGCTGGTCAGCTGGTCGGGGTCACCGACCAGCACGAGCCGGGCGTCGGGCCGTACGGCCTCCAGCAGCCGTGCCATCATCGGCAGCGACACCATCGACATCTCGTCGACCACGATCACCTCGTAGGGGAGATGATGGCCGGCGTGGTGGCGGAACCGGCCCCGCTCGCCCGGCAGCGAGCCGAGCAGGCGATGCAGCGTCGCAGCCGACAACTGACCGATCCGGGCGGCATCCTCGGCGGGCAGCTGGGCCGTGGCCTCCGCGACGGCCTCCGCGAGCCGCGCCGCCGCCTTGCCGGTCGGGGCGGCCAGGGCGATCCGGCACGGGCCGGGCTGGTCGGTCAGCAGGGCCAGCAGCTTCGCCACCGTTGTCGTCTTTCCGGTGCCTGGGCCGCCCGCCAGGACGGTGACCCGGCCGAGCACGGCCACCGCAGCCGCGATACGTTGCCGGTCCGGCTCGTCGGGATCCAGCTGGTCCTTGACGAAGATCCGCCCCAGTCCCGCCCGCAGGCGGTCCCGGTCGACCAGCAGCGGCTCAGCGGCACGCCGCGTCTGCAACTGTTCCCGTACCGTCTCCTCCTCGCGCCAGTACCGCTCCAGGTAGACCGTGGTCTCGACCAGCCGCAACGGACGGGTGCCGGGGGCGGTGGCGCCGTTGATCATCAACGGACTGGCGGCCACCCGGGCCACCCAGCCGTCCGGGTCGGGCCACGGCAGCTCGCCGGTGGCGACCGCCTGCTCGTCGGACGCCTCGAAGACCGACGCCGCCACGGTGGCGAGGTCCACGCAGACCGAGCCGCCGCGGAGCGCACGCACTGCGAGCGCCACGGCCAGCAGCACCTGCTCGTCGTCCTCGCCGGCCATCCGCCCCACCGCGGTCGCGGTGTGCACGTCGGCCAGCCCGAGCACTCCAGCAGCGTGGAACTGGGCGATCAGCGTGGTCGCCGCTGTCAGGGCGACCGCGAGTTCGTCGGTCCTCATCGGTCGGCTCCATCGTGACGATGCCCGGCGAGGAGTTCTGACAGCTCGACCACCAGTCCGGGGCCGGGGTCCCAGCTGAACACGCCGTACGGCACTCCGTCGGCGGTCGGGGTGTCGGCGCCGGCCATGCCGCGGACGAACAGATAGGCAATGCCGCCGAGGTGCTGCGCCGGGTCGTAGCCGGGCAGACGCCAGTGCAGGTAGCGGTGCAGGGCCACCGAGTAGAGCAGGGCCTGCAACGGGTAGTGGGCGCGCATCATCGCTGTCGCCAGTCGTTCCGGATGGTAGCCGTCGATCGGCAACGGCACCCCGAACTCGCCCAGCCAGTTCGACTTGTAGTCGACCACCAGGTGACGCGGATTCCCTTGTGTGTCAGGGATTCGCAGCACCGAGTCGATCGAACCGGTCAGGAAGCCACGCAGCACCTCCTCACCGGTCGGCTCGGTGGCGAGCTGCGCGGGATAGTCGGCGAGCGGGTCATCGGGGGGCAGGTGTCGCGCCAGTACGGCGGCCACGTCGGCGAGGGTGATGTGGGCCGTGGGCCGGTCCCCACCGGCCAGCGGCAGCTCGAAGTCCAGTTCCGAGAGCCGGTCTGTCGGCGCCAGGTCGCACAGTCGACGGCCCAGACCGAGTGGGCCGAGCGGGGTCTGGAACGCCGGCACCAGGGCAAGGGCAAGCGCCTCGGGCTGCACCGGGTACGGAGTCCGCTCCAGTTCCTCCCGGGTGCGGGCCAGCAACTCGGCCGCCAGGTCAGGAGCGGTCGCGTCGGCGTGCTCGAAGATCGCGTGCATGATGGTGCCGAACTCAGCTCCGGCGGGGAGGTCACCCATGGGGGACAGCCACAGTGGTCCGGCTCCGGTGACCGCAGGCTCGATGTCGGTGGCCGGTTCGTCGCTCGTCCCGACCTCGTCGTCGCCCGACGGGAGGGCGACATCGGCAGCCGGAGCGGCATGGGCCGCCGCGGTCAGTGCGGTGTAGGAGGTTCGACGCCAGAGCTGGTCCAGCTCTCGCGTGAGGGACCGGTGCGCGAGCGTCTCTGCCGGGGCACCCGGTGGCCGCCAACGCCGTACCGGGATGCTCTCCGGCACCGTCTCCACCCTGATCAGTCCGGAGTCCAGCGACAGGGCGCCCGGATCGGCAGGGATGGGCACACTCGGTGGGGGGATCGCTCCCGGGGTCCGGGGTCCGTACAGCAGCCGGTGCAGCGGCGAACTCTTGGTGTTCCAGCTCGCCGCCCACCAGGTGATCACCTGGTGGCGGGCCCGGGTCAGGGCGACGTACAGCAGGCGCAGGTCCTCCCCGGCCTCCTCGTCACGCCACTGCTGGCGGCGTTCATTGCGTCCCTGGGCGGCGGTGCCGCCGATGTCGAGGATCAGTCGACCGGTGTCGGGCTCGTGGAGCCGTAGCACCTGGCCCTTGTCGTCGGGCGCCCACACGTCCCAGGGCTCCGGCAGCAGCACGATCCCGAACTCCAGGCCCTTGGCGCGGTGCACGGTCAGCACCTGGACGGCCTTGGCATCAGTCTCCAGGCGGCGGCTCTGCTCGTCCTCGGTGCTGCGCTGGGACTGATCGATCGAGGTGGCCAGCCATTCGGCCACGCCGGCCAGGCCGACCCGCTCGGTCGTCATGTGGGTGTGCAGAAGTTGGCCGAGATGGCGTAGGTCGGTGACCTCACGTTCACCGCCGTCGTGAGCCAGCAGTCGCGCAGCGAGGCCCTGCTGGTCGACCACGAGTTCCAGCAGGGCAGCGATGCCGCGGTGTTGCGCGGTGGCGGCCCAGGTCCGGATGGTCAGACTCAGCTCAGCCAGGTCCTCCTCGGTGGCGCTGACCAGTCGTGCGAAGTCCCAGCCGATCATCGGGGTCAGGGCAGCGCGCCGGATCGTGGCGGAACGAGGTTCGACCAGGGCGCGCAGCAGGGTCAGCCAGTGTCGAGCCATCTCCGAACCGAACACCGTCGAGGCACCGGCGAGCACCGCCGGGACTCCAGCGGCAACCAGTGCGTCGCAGATCTCCTTGGCCCGCTCGTTCTTCTGCACCAGTACGGCGATGTCGCTCGGTTCCACCCGACGCCAGGACGGTGCACCGTCGGGCCTGGCTTCGGCGAGCTCGGTGCCGGAGTCGAGAAGTTCGACCACCTGGCTGACCAGGTCGCGGCGAATCCGCGGTCGCAGGGTGTGCACCGATGGCAGGTGGTCACCGTCGGACTTGCTGGGCAGCATGCGCAACCGTAGCGGGGCTGGTGCCGTACCGTCCGGGCCACGCAGTCGCGAGGAGCCGTGGTGAGCGGTGAGCGGCACCATGCCGATCCGCGGATCGCCCAGGGCGGCCTCGGCGAACAGGTGCTCCACCGCGGCCACCATCGGCGCGTCACTGCGGTAGTTGGTGTTCAGGGTGGCGCGGCGGGTGGCTCGGCCGACAGCGTCGAGATAGGTGTGCACATCGGCACCGCGAAAGGCGTAGATCGCTTGCTTCGGGTCACCGATCAGGATCACCGTTGCCGTGCCGTCGAAGGCGAGTCGCACGATGTCCCACTGCACCGGGTCGGTGTCCTGGAACTCGTCGACCAGCACGACCCGGTACTGCTCGTGGAGCATCCGTACCGCGTCGGGTCCGGTCGTCGGGTCAGCCAGGGAGTCGCGCAGTGCGAACAGGATGTCGTCGTGGGTGAACAGTCGTTGCCGCAGCTGGCGGGACCGCAGCTCGGCCCGCACCTCGGCGGCGAACCGCGCCCGGGCCTCGACGCCGGGATCGGGATCGGCGCCCGGGGCAGGCACCAGGGCGCACTGCGGTTGGTGGGCGACCTGACGAGCCAGGTTCGTCGCGTCGTCCAGCGCGAGGGTGGGGCGGCGCTCCCCGGCGTGCCGGCGCAGGTAGGTGTCGGTGGACACCTCATCGGCGAGAGTGGTGAGCGACTCGGTGAACACCCGACCCGGGTCGGCGTGGCTGAGGATCCCGAGCCCGGAGAGCATCCGGGCGCAGAATTCGTGGGTGGTCGCGATGGTGGCCTCGTCGAACTCGGTCAGTGCTGCCGCCAGCCGGTCCGCCCGGAGCAGGATGGTGTCCGGATCGCCGTCTGCCAGGAGCGCGGTGACCGGATCTCCCAGTGGCACTGGGAAACCTGAGGACGCTTGCGCGTCATTGCCACCGGCGACGACGCCACGTAGTGCGGCCTCGGTCTCGACCAGGCGGGCGCGAACCCGGACCCGCAGCTCGGTGGTCGCGGCCCGGCTGAAGGTGACCATCATGATCGACTCCAACGGCACACCCTCGGCCAGGTAGCGGGTGGCCAGGGCCGCGATCGTGTAGGTCTTGCCGGTACCCGCGCTGGCCTCCAGCACCGTCGTCGCGGTGGGCAGGGGGCCGGTCAGGTCGAACGGAGCCGCCTCGAACGTCGCCGTTGCTGTCGGGGTGCTCATCGGACCTCCTTCCGGCGGGACATCAGGGGGAGGTAGATCCGGCGGGCGAGAGTGCCGAACCGGGTGGGGTCGGCATCGGGTCCCCGCTGCTCGTCACTGATCGCCGGCTCGGTCAGCAGATCGTCGAACCGTGGGCCCCAGAACCGGGTCCACAACTCGTCGGACTCCTTGTCCCACTCGGATCTCACCTTCGCCACGGCATCGGGGACGGGGCAGTCGCGCCGCAGCAGCCGGACGTAACTGGCGGCGCTCTTCGGCGGTAGCGGCAGCGGGGCGGTCATGCCGGTTTCCCGCAGCGCGATGGCGTCGGCGAGGACCGTGCGCGCGTAGGACTCGCTGACGGGGCCGATGAGCGAGATGTCGGAGTTCTTGCCGATGGCGACCCCTTGCCACTCCACCGCCGGGTCGGTGCAGGTGAGGGCGAGCAGTTCCCACCACACGTCCTGCCACTGGCGGGCGTCGGACCAGCTGTAGCCGACCGAGACGATGCGTTGGCCGTGGACCCGTGTGGTGGTGCCGGTCAGCGACCAGCCGTCGCCCTCGACCGCCAGGTCGATCTCGCGACGAGCCTGTTCCCGCCAGGTTTGGGCACGGCCGACCGTCTGGTCGACGTCGCGCACGATCCGGTCCATGACCGCGCCCCCGAGGGCCTTCGGTGGCAGCGTTCCCCGACGCCACTCGGCGGCCACCAGGGCGTCGTTGTCGATTCCGGCGAGCCGGCCGGACAGCAGCCGGTCACCGATCTGCCACTTCTGCAGTCCGTCCAGGCTGAGTGGGATCGCGTCGTCAGCAGGTTCGTCGTCCCCGGGTGGAATCCAGCCTGCGCGGTCGCGCGCATAGGCCTTCGCCGGGTGCTTGAAGAAGCGTTGCAGGTCGGCGAGGCGGACCTCGCCGACGGTGCGCGCCCCGTCGTGGTTGGCACTGTCGGAGGGGGTGGCAGCGCGGGTGAACACCGGCGGCACAGGTGTCCTCTCGGCGACCGCGACTCGGGCCGCGGCCAACGCCGTACCGTCGAAGGAACGGACTGCTGCGGTCGAGGTGAAATTGCGCGGATCGTAGGGCTGCAAGGGATGTTCGACCACAATCCTGTCCCGGACGTCACTGCCGTCGGCGGTGACGACCAGTTCGGCGACCGCGTCGAGGAGTTCACCGACCGGAATCGCCGGGGGACGAGGCGCATTCGTACGGGGATCGTGTCCGGTGTGCACGATGACGAGGGCCTGCTCGGCCGCCATGATCGCGTCGAGGAACAACTGGCGGTCCTCGGAGCGATGGTCCCGGTCGCCGACCCGGGGGTGGGCGGCGAGCAGGTCGTCGCCGTCGACGACGCGGCCACGGGGGAAGGCCTGGTCGTCCATGCCCAGCAGGCAGATCACCTTGTGGGGCACCGATCTCATCGGCGCCAGGGAGGACAGGGTGAGTGATCCGGTACGGAAGTTGGCCCGCGAAGGGCGGCCTGCGAGTTCATCGGCGAGCAGCGCACGGATGTCACCGAGATCGAGCAGCCGACCGTCCTCGGCCTCGCCGGTGTCCGACGACGCGTCGGGCAGCAGCCGTTGCAGCACCGACCAGGCGTGCCCTGTCTGCCACGACTCGCCCGGCTCGGCCGCGCACAACTGGTCCACCACGCCCTGCAGCTCGGCGACCCAGTCGGTCAGGGTGTGTGGCCCGGCAAGGGCACCGAGAATCCGGCGGAGCCGATCGGTGAACTCCGCCAGCCGACCGACACGGTCGACGTCGGAGGACTCGACCTCGTCGAGGGGCAGCACCACCCCGAGATGCTGCTGGTCGGCCTCGGACCAGGCCACGCCGAGCAGCATGCGGTCCAGTCCGGCGGCCACGGTGTTCTGGGCGAAGCCCTCCAGTCCGAACCGGGCCCGGTCGGCCAGGTCGAGCCCCCAGCGGACGCCGGAACGTCGGACCAGCTCCTCGATGCGCTCCAGGTCATCCGAGGAGAACCGGAACCGGCTGGCGACCGGGGGACTGGCGCAGAGGTCAAGGAGGTCGGAAGCGGTGAAGCGGCCGTGGACCAGACCGAGCAGGCGTTCCACCAGGCCGAGCAACGGGTTCACCTGCAGCAGCGACTGGTCGGCGATCCGGATCCGCAGGCGGCGGCCGGGATGGAGGGCGTCACCGTCCGGGGCAGCGGCCATGGTGCCGGTCACGTCGAAGGCCGCCGCGACCAGCGGCGCGAACCGGGCGAGGTCGGGGGTCATGACGATGATGTCGCGCGGCTCCAGATCGGTGTGGTCGGCGAGCAGGGTGCAGATCACCTCACGCAGCACCTCGACCTGACGATCGGGGCCGTGGCAGGAGTGGACCTGGAGACTGGTGTCGCCGTCGGCGTGCTGCATCACAGGCGTCTCGGGCGGACGGTCCTCGGCAAGGACCTGTTGCAGCGCAGCCAGCATGGTCGCCGGGGCGTCCGTGCCGGCCGACGTGACGGCTTCGACCTGCAGCGGCGACTCGAGATGGGTGAGGACGTGCTGGAACTCGATGACGTCGCGGCCCAGTGTCGACACCAACCGGTGTCCGTCGCGGCCACGTTGCTGGTGGTACGGACCCCGGAGGGGCCACAGCTCCTCACTGTCGCCCTCGATTGCTCGCTGCCAACGGCCAGGGGAGGGGTGGGCGAGCCAGAGGTGCACGGTCCGGTGACGGGCCAACACCTGCAGCAGGGCGCGGTCCAGGGCATCCAGCCGGTTCAACCCGAACAGCGACAACCGTTCCGGGAGGTCGACCCGTTCCGGTGCGGTCTCCAGGGTTGTCACGACGTGCCCGATCCGTTCGGCTGGGGATGCAACGGCCAACCGGGTGCGAACCCGCCGCCACAACTCGGGCTGCCAGCGTTGCCGCGGGACCACGGCGTCGCCATTGGCGTCGACGTCGTCCCCGGCGAACCAGGCCGTCACCATCGCGGGTCGCTCGCGGCCGTAGCGGTGCCACAGCCCGGCGATCCGGCTCGCCACCAGGTAGCGACGGCCGCCCAGGGCATCCGCCTCCAGGTGGGCGACCAACGCCCGCGCCCACGGCTCGTCCCGGGACCGGTCCAGTTCGGCCAGCACTGTCCAGGTCAGCCGGTCGGTGCGCCACGGGTCGCGCTCGGCCCCGCCCGGCACCAGGTCGGCGGAGGCCTCGGCCGAGAGCCGACCCAACCAGGGGGCGACGATCGGGAACTCGATGCCGGCGGCCACTCCCAACCGTTGGGACAACGCCTGGGCCAGCCAGCGCTCGACCCCTGGCGTCGGGACGCCGATCACCTCGACGTGGAACGGATCGAGCGGGTGGTCGGACAGCACGGCGGCCAGGCCGTCGATCAGCTCGCTGGATCGGATGGCCCGGTGCAGATGAACCCCGTGTTCTGTCATCGCCGCCAACCCTAGAGGCGACCTCGGACAGTCGCTCCGGTGCCCGGTCCGTACCGACCGCGTGAGGTGGTCGGTGGCAAGCCCTACGCTGTTCCCAACGCCGTGGTGCCGACAGGCCCGGAGGATCGCGAAGGAGGGGCCGATGGACGGCAACGAGTCGCCGTGGGCACGTCCGCCCCAGTCCGAGCCACCGCAGCCGGGTCCCGCGGCAGCAGCACGACCGCCGGAGCAGCAGCCCCCGGCGTCCGGCTGGTACGGCCAGGCGTGGCCGCCCCCGCCTTCCCCGCCGCCGCCTTCCACGACACCGCCTTCCACGACACAACCGTCCACACCGCCGTTTGTGTCACCGCCGGCGTACCAGCAGCCGTACCTGCAACCTCAGCAGCCGGCCCCCTACCAGTCGGGCCCGTACCAGTCGGGCCCGTACCGACCCGGCTCGTACCAGCCGGGCCACCAACAGGCCCCGTACCAGCCGTCGCCGTACCAGCCGTCGCCGTACCAGCCGTCGCCCGCAGGGATGCCCGCCGGCCCGCGGAAGCGGATCGGGCGCCAACTGCTCGGCGGGATCATCGGTGTGGTGGTGCTCGGTCTGGTCGGCGTTGCCGGCGGCTGGGCGATCAGCCCGTACCTGCCCGGCTCGGCTGTCGTCCCGAGTGTGAGCGCAGCGCCGCCGTCACCGGCGGCGGCGACCGGGCAACCGTCGGCGACACCGTCGGCCACGTCATCAGGCAACACCCACCCGACCAGCGGCCCGTCGGTGTACAGCGACCAGTCGGTGCTGGCGGCGAACCCCTTGTACGCGGTGAGGACGACGCCGCTGGAGTGCGCCGGCCTGAAGTTGCCGATCCCCAGCGGCAAGGCGCTGGAGCCGTGGGCGAAGAAAGCGGTCAGCTGTCTGCACCAGCACTACGAGCCGATCGTGGAGGAGGCCGGATTCGAGCTGACCGTGCCGACGATCACCTTCTTCGCAGACTCGATCGACACACCGTGCGGGGAAGGGAGTGGGGCGTTCTACTGCGGTGCGAATGAAGGGATCTACGTCGAGCGTGGCGTCTACGACACCGATGCGCGGGACCGGCTCAACACGATCCGGATGTTGCTGCACGAGTTCTCCCACCACGTGCAGCAACGGGTCGGCATCCTCGATGCCGGCGTCGGCGCGGAGCGTGAGGACTACCCGGTGGTGTCGCGCCGCATCGAGCTGCAGGTCAGCTGCTGGACCGGGATGCAGTTGCGCGACTCGACGTGGTTGAAGTGGACCGACGACGACGAGGCGTGGTTGAAGGAGATCAGCAGCAGCAGCTCGGACAAACTGCACGGCAGCGCCCGCTCGCGGCGCTACTGGTACGACCAGAGCGTCGGCGAATCGACCTTCGGCGCCTGCAACACCTGGGCGGTCGACGCCTCCAAGGTGGACTGACCCGGGGCAGGCTTGTCGGTCGGCGCAGCTAGGGTGGCTCGGGCAGGTGGGAGCAGGGCGTTGACCAGGAGGAGAACCGCGTGATGCAGGATGCGGAATCGCTGCTGACCGCTCTCGATCCGGAGCAGCGTGCCGTCGCCACCAGCCTGCACGGCCCGGTCGTGGTGCTCGCGGGAGCCGGCACCGGCAAGACCCGCGCCATCACCCACCGGATCGCGTACGGCGTCGCGACCGGGGCCTACGACCCTCGCCAGGTGCTCGCAGTCACCTTCACCACCCGCGCGGCGGGGGAGTTGCGACACCGGCTCGGACAGCTGGGCGCAGGCCGGGTCCAGGCGCGGACCTTCCATTCGGCGGCCCTCGCCCAGGCTCGCTACTTCTGGCCCCGGTCCGGCCGGGGTGAGTTGCCGCAGGTGCTCGGCAACAAGATGTCGCTGGTCGCGGAGGCGGCCGGTCGCAACCGGGTCCGGCCCGACACGGCCACCTTGCGCGACCTCACCGGCGAGATCAGCTGGGCCAAGGTGAGCAATCTCGGCCCGGACCGGTACGCCGCCCTGGCCCCGGCACAGGGGCGCAGCGTCAACGGTCTCGACGCCGCGACGGTGGCGAAGGTGTTCGACAGCTACGAGGAGCTGAAGCGTGATCGGGTCAGGATCGACTTCGAGGACATCCTGCTCTGCGCGGCGACCGTGCTGGCCGACCATCCCGAGGTGGCGGCCGAGTTCCACCGCACCTATCGCTGGTTCGTCGTCGACGAGTACCAGGACGTCTCTCCGTTGCAGCAGGCCCTGTTGGACCTGTGGCGCGGTGAGCGCCAGGATCTGTGCGTGGTCGGCGATCCGGCGCAGACCATCCACACCTTCGCCGGTGCCAGGGCTGACTACCTGACCGGCTTCACCCGCCGCCATCCTGACGCCACCGAGGTGCGGTTGGTGCGGGACTACCGGTCCACCCCGCAGGTGGTCGCCGTTGCGAACACCTTGATGAACGGACGTCGCGGTTCGAGCGGTGGAGGCCGGCCGGTCGCGGTCACCCTGGAGGCACAGCAACCACCCGGTCCTGAGGTCGACTGGGCCGACGCCGAGGACGAGGCGAGCGAGGCCCGTACGGTGGCAGCGTGGCTCGCAGCCCGCAACGCCGACGGCGTCCCCTGGCGTGAGATGGCGGTGCTGTTCCGGGTCAACAGCCAGTCACCGAGTTTCGAGGCAGCGCTGGCGGATCGACAGGTGCCCTACCTGGTCCGGGGTGCCGAGCGCTTCTACGACCGGCCGGAGGTGCGGCAGGCGCTGCTGCTGATCCGTGGCGAGGCGCGCACCTCTCCGGACGCGCCGGCGGCCGAGCGGGTGCGGGTGCTGTTGGAGTCGATCGGTTGGGCGGCCGAGCCACCCACCGGGGCGGGGGCCGTACGGGAGCGGTGGGAGTCGCTGGCTGCAGTGGTCCAGGTCGTCGACGACCTGGTGGCCGCCACGCCCGAGGCGACGGTCGCCGATGCCGCGGCGGACCTGGAGGGGCGAGCCGAGGCACAGCAGGTGCCGTCGGCCGACGGCGTCACCCTGGCCACGCTGCACTCGGCGAAGGGGCTGGAATGGGATGCGGTCGCCCTCGTCGGCGTCCAGGAGGGCACCTTGCCGTTCGTCCTCGCCACCGGGGACGCCCAGCTGGCCGAGGAACGCCGCCTGCTCTATGTCGGTATCACCCGGGCCAGGAGGCATCTGCAGGTGTCGTGGTCGCGGAGTCGGAACGGCGGTGCCCGGCGCAAGGCCTCACGCTTCCTCGACGAGTTGCTGCCGGCATCGATGACAGCCCGCGCGAGCGGTGAGGCGCCGTCGGTGGGCCAGCGTCGACGGCGGGGGACCGTGCAGTCCGAGCACTGCCGTAGCTGTGGTCAGTTGCTCCACACCGCTGCCGAGCGAAAGTTGCGACGCCACGCCGACTGTCCGGCGACCTACGACGAGGAGTTGATGGAGCTGCTGCGGGAGTGGCGCAGACAGGAAGCGGCCGAGGCCAAGCTGCCTGCCTTCTGCATCTTCACCGATGCCACCTTGACGGCCCTGGCCGAGGCGGTTCCCCGCGACGAAGCGGGCCTGTTGCGGATCCACGGGCTCGGCCGGACCAAGGTGGATCGATACGGTGATCATGTGTTGGCGATCATCGCTCGTCACACCGCTTCCTGAACCGATGTGACGACAAGTTCAGAACCTGTTGGAAAATGACTTGCGGACTTGCACAACCCCCTCGTACGCTGTCGAACGGTTGTCACCGCAACCTGGACATCAATCGCATTGATCATGGACGGCCATCCATGACCACGACCGCCGAAGGAGGGAAGCACGACATGGAAACCAACACCACGATGTTGATCACCGCCTCGACGTTGATCACCACCTCGACGCGCACTGCCGCGTCGGCACTGCGTCCGAACCGTGCTTGGACCCTCGGACGTGTCGTGCCGACCTGCGTCAATGCCATCGCTGGTGCCCACCGTGCCGCCGCCATTGCCACCTTCATGGGTGGAGTGTCGTTTGCGGGCGTCGGTCTGGGCCATGTCGATGAGTCGACCCGTGGCAGCGTCAAGCCGTTCCACACCCCGTCCGACTACGACACCCGAACTGGGACCGACTGGAGTCCTCCGGTGTGACACCACACACCGCGACCTCCAGGCCGTGAATCCCAGGACGACATCCGGGATTCACGGCCTTTGTGTTTTCCGGGCACATCCGAAGCGAGAAACACCGACAGATGTCCGAACCAGTGAAGAAGAGAAGTGTCATGGCGGAGAAGCAGGAACAGGAGGGCGCGATGCTGACTGTCCAAGGTGTCGGTCTCGATCAGCTGGCGTTCGCCCTGGTGGGTGGAGCAAGGCTTGACGTGTTGACCGATCTGCCGTGCAGGTCGGTGGACCCGGAGGCGTTCTTCGCCGAGTCGCCGGCCGACGTCGAGTGGGCCAAGGCGCTGTGCCGCGAGTGCCCGGTGCGTGAGCAGTGCCTCACCGGTGCGCTCGAGCGGCACGAGCCGTGGGGCGTCTGGGGTGGCGAGTTGTTCGTGAACGGTGAGGTCGTGGCGCGGAAGCGTCCGCGTGGCCGCCCTCGGAAGAACCCGCTGCCCGAGCCGACGGCACCGGTCGCCCCGGTGTCGGCGGTGCGCCCCGTCGCGGCGCGCCGGTCCGAAACGGCGGCCTGAGATCGAAGGCCGAGGCTGGAGAGCCAAGGCGTCGACGACAGGGATCCACCCCACGCCAGCCGTGGGGTGGATCCCTGTATTGGCATAGGACCCAACTGTCTCCTGGCGTGACCGCACCGCCGGAGGTCGCCGGCGCTACGCCGTCCGAAGGAGGACGCCATGGCTCCAGAAGATCCTCACCGCGGTCGAGTTCCCCGTCGCCGGGTGCTCCTGGCGGGAGGTGCGTTGGGCGCCGCAGCCGCGACCGTGTGGCTGCCCAGCGTCGCCCATGCCGACGAGGGTTGTGACCTGGTCGGTCCGGGAGGCCGGATCCGGGCTCAGCTGGTCGTGCCAGCAGGCGCCGACGCGGCCGTCCAGGACGCTGCGGCCGAGTTCATCGGCCTGGTGGCGCGGATCACGGGGGTCGAACTGCCGGTCGCTGCGACCGAACCGCCGACCGAGTTGAACGCTGTCTACCTCGGGGCGGCCGGAGCGCGCACGGCCCCGACGCTACGCGGAACCTCGCCGCAGCCGATCAGAGACGGTTATGCCGTAGTCAGTGGACCTCGGGCCGTCACGGTGCTCGGCGGTGGGCCGTACGGGGTGGTCAACGGCCTGCATGCCCTGCTGCGGACTTTCGGGGTGGAATGGCTGATGCCCGGTGAGACGGGCGAGGTCGTCCCGACCGCGGCGACGCTGTCGGTCCCGTACGGCACCCTCGCCTCGAATCCGGTGCTGGCCCAGCGGATCTTGAGCCCGCTGCACGGACTGCCGGGCACCGGGGCCGAGGCTCTGGGCAACACCTGGGCGGCGCGCAACGGCCTGCAGGGCTTCCACAACGCGCCGATCGCCTTCCATCACAACCTGCGGTCGTTGTTCCCGGTGGCGGAGTACGGCACCAGCCATCCGGAGTACTACGCCAACGGCAAGGTCCCCAAGCCCGGGGTCCAGATCGACTGGCAGCCGGCGTTCTCGAACCCGGCGACCGTCCAGGTCGCGATCGGCCGGATCAACGCCTGGTTCGACGCGAATCCCGGGGCTGCCTCGTTCTCCCTGGGAGTGAATGACGGTGGTGGCTACGAGAACGGTGTGGACCCGGTCGACACCTACTACGGCTGGGTCAACGAGGTCGTCGCCGGGGTCACCGCCGTCCACCCCGGCAAGAAGTTCGGCCTGCTCGCGTATCACACGATCGAACCCGTGCCCTCCTTCGACCTGCACCCGGCCGTCGTGCCCTTCTTCACCCAGGACCGGCTGGCGTGGGCCGATCCCGCCACCCGTCAGCGATCCCAGCAGTTGCTCCAGCAGTGGCGCGTGCGTGCTTCCGCGCTGGCTCTCTACGACTACGTGTACGGCTGGCCGTACCTGGTGCCCCGCGAGCACCAGGCAGTCCTGGCCGAGGCACTGCAGTTCGGCGTGTCGGTCGGTGTCACTGGCCTCTACGCAGAGCTGTACCCGAACTGGGGCGAAGGTCCCAAGCCATGGCTGATCGCCCGGCTCGCGTGGGACCCTGACGCTGACCTGGAGGCCCTCACGCAGCGGTGGTGCCGGTTGGCCGTCGGTGACGAGGCCGCTGGCGATCTTCGCGCCTACTTTGCCGTGTGGGAACGGATGTGGACCGAACGTGCGGTCCAGACGCCATGGTTCCTCCCCCGGGCGACCTACCAGGACTTCACCTCGCCCCGCTACCTGGCGGCGGTCGCCCACGAGGACGTCACGGCGGCCCGGACGCACATCGACGCTGTGCTCGCCGCGGATCTCACGACCTCGCAACGCGCCCGTGCCGAGCTGATCGGCAGGACCTGGGAATTCAGTGAGGCCAGCATTCTGAGCTGGCCGCGGGAGGTACCGGTCGCCACTGATGCCCAGACCGCCCAGGACATCCTGGAGACGTCGGTCGATTCGGCCGCGACCCGGGTTGCCATGGCCCGACGCCGTACCGAACTGCTCGCCGAGTTCCGGACCGATCCGCTGCTGCGGACCACCTTCGATCCGGCGCGGTTCCCGAACCTGTTGTGGACCGGAGACAACGCCAGTGAATTCTGGTCGGTCGTGGTCTACCTCAAGCAGCACGAACCGGAGGGAGGCCCCGTCACTGACCGAGCCCGTGCCCTGAGTACGGGGGCCGACTCCGCCGAAGGCCGAGCCCTGGCCACCCGCATCGTCGCAGCAGCGGAGTTCGCCCAGCTGGTGGCGAACCCGTCGTTCGAGACCGCAGACGCCACCGACCCGGCAGTGCCCGCGGACTGGGTGGTGCTGCCGCGCCACACCGGCACCCGGGCGATCGCCCGGGACACCATGGTGGTGCGTACCGGTGCCGGCTCGTGCCGCTCGTACGGGACGGGCTGGGGAGGCCCGTGGCAGATCGTGCCAGCCACGGCCGGACTGATCTGGTTGTCGCTGTGGTACCGGGCGGCCAGTGGCTCGGCGGCAACCTCGGTCCAGGTGGCGATCGATCTCTGCGATGCCGCTGGGGTACGGATCGGGGCCAGCACGATCCGCGGCACGGTGACCAGCCTGACCCGGGACGACCAGTGGCACCAGCTCACCCTCAGCGGTGAGGTGCCGGCCACGGCCTCAGGGCGCCCGGTCGAGACGTTGGCGATCGTTCCGCTGTACGACTCGGCCGGCGAGATCTCGGTGTGGACCGATGACGTGGAGGTCTACCTGGCGCCCGTCACGTGACCGGTCACGAGGGTGAGAAGCCCGGGAGGGACTCCCGCAGCACGGAGGCGAAGTCGGCCCGTACGTCGAGCTGCGAGAGCACGGCGATCCCACCCAGCCAGACCCGGTGGATCAACAGGTAGTGGGGCGGAAGATTGATCCGGGTCCCGATCTGTCCGCGCCCGGAGGCATCGCGGACCCGAGCGAACTCCTGACGCATCCAGTCGCGGTGGAAGTGGAACTCCGCCGATCGTGCCGGCTCGACGAACGGGCTGAGGAAGTCGAGCAGGGTGCTCGGGTCGACGGTGTCGTCGATGAAGCCCTCGACCCGAAGGCCTTCGGCAACCTCATCGGCGTTGCCGGTCATCGCGATGGTCAGCAGACGGCCGATCGCCGGGGGCAGCCCGTCGGGCATCCGTGACACCAGTCCGAAGTCGAGCACCCCCAGGCGTCCGTCAGGGAGCCGGCGGAAGTTCCCGGGGTGTGGATCGCCGTGCAGCAGTCCTGCCAACCGAGGCCCCGAGAACAGGAACCGTACGTAGGCCAACCCCCAGCGATTGCGATCGTCGGGGGTGAGTTGGTCCGCGGTGGCGAGCGGCTCGCCCTCCAACCATTCGCTCACCAGTACTCGGGAGGTGTTCGCAAGCACCGCGGGAACGGCGAACTCGGTGCTGTCGGCGAAGGCGGCGGCCGCCGTGGCCTGACTGGCCGCCTCCAGGTGGTAGTCGACCTCCTCGCCGATGCGTTCGGCAAGCTCCTTCATCAGTGGCCCCACCTCGACGGCTCCGGTCAGCGGGGCAGCAAGATTCGCCAGCCTCCCGAGCTGGACCAGGTCGTTGCGCAGCGCGACGTCGGCCCCCGGGTACTGCACCTTGACCGCCACCGGCTCCCCGGTCTCCCGCCACACCGCCCGGTGCACCTGCCCGATCGAGGCCGCCGCCGCAGGCCGGGAACTGAACTCGGCGAACAGGTCGCGCCAGTCCGGGCCGAGCTCACGGGCCAGGACGGCGTGCACCCGGGACAGCGGCATCGGTGGCGCCTGGTCCTGCAACTGGCGGAGCCGCTCCCGGTACGGCTCGGCGATGTCGTCGGGCAGCATCACCTCGAACAGGCTGAGCACCTGGCCGAACTTCATTGCCCCGCCCTTGAGTTCGCCGAGCACGGTGAACAACTGGTCGGCGGCACGACGTCGCAGCTCGGCGTCGACCTGCGCCGCGGGCGCACCGGTCAGGCGTTGGCCCAGCCTGCTGGTCGCACGACCGGCCGCCCCCAGCGGGAGCTGCAGCAGCTTGGCTCCCCGGGACCACCGGCTGGTACGCATGGCCTCCATTATGGTCAACGCCCCAACCGGGGATCAGATGAGCCACCATGCGCAGCCGCAGTCCGGATGGCGGGGCCATCGTCGCACTCGGGTGACCGGCTCGTCCCAACCGAGCTCCAGGGTGCAGCCCAGCGTGTCGGCGCTTCCTCGCTGGAGATAGGCATGGGCCTGCACGGCGGCGACCGCGACACCCCAGTCGACGAGCCCGACGGGGCCATCGGTGACGGTGACACCGCTCCGCTGCAGCAGCGAGCCGGGCCATGCGGGTTCGGCCTCGGTGAGCACAGCGTCGGTACAGGCGAGGCAGGGGGTACGACCCGGAACCACCAGCGGGCCGATCCGCACCCGGCTCGGCTCGAGCCGGATGACCAGGTGGGTCAGGTCCCGACGGGTCAGGTGCTCGGTGATGGCCCGATCCGGCTCCGCCGTTGGCGTCGCCACCACGGTGAGTCGAGGCCGTACGGCGTCGAGTTCGGTCCAGTGCTTCATCGACCGGACCCGGGTGGGTCCGGCAGGATCGATGCTGCGCAGGTGCTGGGCCAGTGCAGCCCCCGCCGTGCTGGCCACACCGGGGCGAGGAAAGATCGTCGGATCGATCCGGCCAGGGTCGGTGACGACCAGGTCATCGGTGATGCCCTGCCGGACCAGCGCCTCGGTCAGGCCGATGGCCAGTACGCCAGCCCCGATGACCACGACCTCGGGGGTGAGGGCCAGTGGGTCCAGGAACTGCTCGGTCACGGATCCACGATGCCGTGACCGGGTGCCGGGTGGGACGGTTGTCCACAGGCAATTTCGGGGGCCCCGCGGCTTCGGGCAACAACGCCAACGCCGGCGCCTCCCTGAGGGAGCGCCGGCGTTGGAGAGGGACGCGGACCGTCCGAAACAGCCCTGCGGGTCAGGCCTTGCCGAGAATGCGGTTGAGATTGGTGCCACACACGGGACACTTGGCCTTGGCCATCCGGGTGCCCTTCTCGTTCACCTTGACCTCGCCAGTTGCCTCGCGCTTCTCCTTGCACTTCACACAGTAGAAGTCGCCGGTGTAGGTCTCGTTGGACACATTTCCTCCTGGTCGGTGGGACGTCGGCCGGTGAGGCGCGACGCACGGACCGAGGGTCGGGCGACCCGCGGACCCAGTTGTCAACTGGGCGCAACTCTACGCACATCCGGCGGTCGCGCGCAGGTAATCACGCGGGGTGTTGTGGTCTGTCATTGGGCAGTGGGACACACCGTTGACGCTGGACGAGTTCCTATTCTAGCGTCCTCGGCAACCAATTCCTGTCCGCCGAAATCCTAGTGCGGCTCCGGTACCGACCCACCCCCGAACTCCCAGGAGTCAACGATGACCAGCTCCGACAACGCCCCCACGCCTCGTCATTTTCGCCGTCGCACCGTGCTGCAGTGGTCCGGGATCGCCGCCGCCGCGACCGGGATCGGGGCACTGGGCACCCAGCACGCCGCCGCCGCCGAGGGCAACTGCCTGCAGGCCGGTGGTGAGGGCTCGCTGAAGGCCTTCGGCCGGACGGCGATCCCAGCGACGAGCGGCACCTTCCGCATCAGCCTGGACTACCTGTATCCGGCCGGGACGATGAGCGGCTACTACCTGTTCTCGTCCTTCGACACCGCGTACCGAGACCCTCGGATCGTCCAGACCGGCGACGAGTTGACCGTCACGACCTCCCTCGGCAGCCACGTCATCGACCAGCGGATCGCCCCGGACGTCTGGCACCAGGTGGTGCTGGACTTCGTCCCGGGTTTCGTCACCGTGTTCGTCGACGGCGTGCGGCTGACATCGGGGTCCACCACCCGCTTCGCGCTGGCGGAGTCGAACACCCTCACCTACTTCGGCTATCTCGGGGACCTGTCCACCGCGACCTACAACGGCACGGCTTTCTACGACAACCTGCTCGTCACCGCGGGAGGGACCACGGTCTTCGAGCAACGCTTCGACGACGGTGCCCCGGTGAAGTGGACCCAGATGTCCACGGCAGGGGCCGGTGTGTTCGGGCTGGCATCCCCGGCCCGCAACTCCGATGTCGGCAGTCTGGTTGCGGTCAGCCTGGACGCACCGGAGGTGGGTGTGGCCGGCAAGCCGTTCGCGGTCCGGGTGGCCGGGACCGATGCAGCCGGACACGGCTGCCTGGTCGAGTCCGACACCGTCACCCTCACGGCGAGCCCTGCCGGGGTGACCGTGACCGCCGAACCGGGCGGCTACTTCGCCGTCGGTGCCGCCGAGAGTGGCACCGTCACACTCACCGCGACCGCCACGGTCGGAGGAGGTACCACCATGACAGCCACGGTTGCCGTACGCGACGGTGGTCTACCGGGGAAGGTCACGCTGGCGACGCCGGTGGCGCCCAGCTTCGTGGGCGATCGGATGAGGCTCGTCCGTACGGTGACAGCGCTGGACGGCAGCGTGCTCGACCCGGGCACTCTCACCTGGTCCTTCTCCTCGTCCGACACCGCAGTGGCCACCGTGGATGCGGTTGGTGAGATCTCGGCCCTGGCTGCGGGCAAGGTCACCGTCACCGCGACCGCCGCCGCGGCCGATGGCACCACGGTGAGCGGCGCGGTCGACGTCGCTGTCGAGGTGCTGGAGACGGCCAAGACGCGGGCCACCTACTGGACGACCGAGCGCCGCGCCACCGCGCTGGCCAATGTCGCTGCGTACGGATGGGCGCGAGCACAACGCGACGCCGCCGTGGCGTCGGCCGACCTGGTGCTCAAGCGGGGTCATCGGGCGCTGTGGGACCTGGTCACCTCGCAGAACATTCCCCGGAGCTATGGCTTCTCAAGCAACGAACAACAGGGATGCCTGAACTGCGGCACCGATGTCCACGCCTTCGGGCAGTACCCGTACACCGCCGACGTCGTGAACAAGCCGTGGAAGATCACCTGTCCCAGCTGCAAGTTCGACTTCCCGACCAACGACTTCGCGGCCTACTACGCCGGCGGTCTCGACACGAACGGCTTCTTCGACCCGGACCAGGCCAAGCGTCATGACGACGCACTGATCGCCGACGGCGGCACCGGCAATCTCGTCAACATCGGGCATCCGGAGAAGGGCGAGGGCTGGGGCGTCGACAACGGGGCCGGCACCATGTTGGCCAACGGGACGCGCTACACCCCGATCGCGTACTACAACCACTGGAAACTCTGGTACAGCGGGGACATGGCGACCGCGATCACTGCGCTCACCAACGCCTACCTCTACACCGGCGAGGTGAAGTACGCGAGCGCCGGGATCGTGTTGCTCGACCGGGTCGCCGACATCTATCCGAGCCTGAACCTCGACCAGTGGACCTACCCGAACGGCTACCTCAACAGCAACGGCAACACCAGTCGTGGCAAGGCTGTCGGCTCGATCTGGGAGACCGGCCTGATCCGGGCGTGGATCCTGGCCTACGACGCGTTCTACCCGGCCCTGGCCGACGATGCCGAGAACCCGGTCGACCCGGCGGCCCTGCAGTTCCTCGACAGTGCCTCACACCTGATGGACAAGTCCAACGTGAAACGGATCCGTCGCAACATCGAGGACGGTGTCCTGCGGGCCATCCTGCCCGCAGTGAAGCGCGGCGAGATCCGTGGCAACAACGGCATGCACCAGGCGACGCTCGCAGCGGCAGCCGTCGTGCTGGACCACCTGCCCGAGACCGATGAGTGGCTGGCCTTCGACTTCGCCACCGGCACGGTCACCGGGACCGAGGTGAAGGGCGGCAACATGGGCAGCATCTTCATCAATGACGTGGACCGCGACGGCAACGGCAACGAGGCTGCCCCGGGGTACAACGGTCTGTGGTTGAACAACTTCACCCTCGTGGCCGACTATCTCGACGGGTACCGGCTGGAGGGGATGCAGAACTATGACCTCTACAGCAACGTGAAGTTCTTGAAGATGTTCGACGGCATCTACCCGCTCACCATGCTGGGGTCCTACACGCCCACGATCGGCGACACCGGATCGACCGGCAATCCCGTGCTGTCCGTGGTGGCGGGCACCATGGTCAAGGCGTTCACCAAGACCGGCCGTTCCAAGTACGCCCAGGTGGCGCACTGGCTCAACGGCCGCACGTCCACCGGGCTTCGGCTCGGGATCTTCGACGCCGACCCGGAGAAGATTGCCGCCGACATCGAGGCCATCGTCGCCACGGACGGACCGTGGGTCGAACCTGCGAAGATGCTGACCGGGTACGGATTCTCCGCACTGCGGGACGGAGAGCCGCCGGCCGCACCGGAGCCACCGCAGCTGTCGCTGGCCTTCGGGTCGCTGGAGGCGATCTCCCAGACACGGCCGTCGACCTACGTGGAGTCCTCCGGCACTCTGCAGTTCGAGGGCGTCCAGGTGGGAGATGCCATCACCTTTGCCTTCGACGTGGACAAAGCCGTCAGCGGGCAGCTCCAGCTGGGAATCTGGCAGGCCGCGACGTACGGCGTCTACCGTGTCGAACTCGACGGCACGACCGTGGCAGACAAGGTCTCCTTCCGTGGTGGCGGTGTCGGCATCCGAGAACTGGCCCAGGTCGACCTCGCCGCAGGTCAACACCAGATCACCTTCACCCTCGTCGACGACAGCACCGGAGCGAAGTGCGGTCTGCGCACCCTCATGGTGGGAACGGCAGCGAGTGGGCCGGTCGACGTCGGGACCCAGCGGGGGAGCACGCTGTACTTCGGGCGCAACGGTGGGCACGGCCACCGGGACAACCTGAACATCGACCACTTCGCGTTCGGCCTGGATCTCCTTCCTGACATGGGATATCCGCGGTACGCGAACTCGATCGACATGCACCGCAAGTCGTTGGTGATCAACACGATCAGCCACAACACCGTGGTCGTCAACGAACGTGGCCAGACCGGTGTGGTGGTGGGCCAGCCGCAGCTCTTCGACGCCGGGCCAGCGGTCCAGGTCGTCGACGTCGACACCCCGCAGGCCTACCAGAACACCACCTCGCGCTACCGGCGCACGCTCGCTCAGGTGCGCATCGACGAGGAGAACTCCTACCTGGTGGACCTGTTCCGCGTGGTGGGTGGCTCCCAGCACCTGTACAGCTTCCACGCCATGGAGGCGACCTCGGTGACCGTCGACGGTGCCACCCTGGTGCCACAGCAGGACTCGTCCGGTGCCTACGTCGGCACCTACGCCGGCCGGGACGTCCCGTACGACGACACGGTCGACGACCCGAGCGGGTTCAGCTACTTCTATGACGTCGACCGTGTTTCGGGCGACATCGGCTCCTTCTCGGCAACCTGGGGTGGGATCAAGGACACCTGGGGCGTGCTCGGCACGGTAGGGGCCCCGACCGACGTGAACCTCAGGATCACCCTGCTCGGCTCACATGCCGACGTCGCTCTCGCGTCGTGTGAGCCGCCGCAGAACAAGCCCGGCAATCCGAAGTCGCTGCGCTATCTGCTCGCCACGTCGCCGGTGACCAACAGCGCCAGCCTCTTCACCGCGGTCATCGAGCCCTACCGTGGTCAGCGCCTCGTGCAGCAGGTCGAGACCGTCGCCATCACCACCGAGGCCGGCGATGTCGTTGCCGACCAGGAGGCCCGTGCGGTGCGGGTCACGCTCGGCGACGGCCGTGTCGACACGATCGTGCACGCCCTCGACCCGTCCCGGACCTACCTGGTCGACGGTCGGCGCTTCTCGGGTTCCTTCGGGGTGCTGATCACCCGCCCCGGGAAGCAGGACGAGGTGCACCTGGTCGGTGCTGGTGAGTTCGGTCCCTCGGTGTTCGCCGAGGCCCCGGCACTGACCGGCACAGTCGCCGACTTCACCCGGACCCTCGCCCAGCAGAACTCGGTGACCGTCACCCTTGACGCCGACCTCGGCTTCACCGGTGCGGGTGAGGACCTGGTCGGCCGTTACCTGTTCGCCGACGACGACGGCGTACGCAACGCGGTGTACCGGATCGACAAGGTCGAGGCCTGGTCGTCGACCGAGGCCACATTCTCGCTGGACAACGTCACTCCGATCCGCAGCTATGTCGACGCCAATGACTTCGACAAGGGGTTCGTCTTCGACCTGGCCGAAGGCCGGACGGTCCGGATCCCGCTGCAGATCGGCACCGCGACCGACCCGGGGGCTCGGTTGCGAGCACTGCTCGAGCAGTACGGTTCACAACTGCAGCGCCCCGCCGGGGCCCAGTTGAAGGCCCTGGTCGAGCGAGCAACGGCTCAGCAGGAGGCGGGCAGGGTTGCCGACGCCGGGGCCACCCTCACCGAGTTGCGTACCCAGCTGGACGGTGCCGGGGTGAAGGGCAAGCTCTCGGCCGCCGCGTACGGCTGGCTGGTCGCCGTCGTCGAGGGGTGGCTGCGCACGATGGGGGAGTGATCTGCCCCCGGGAGATGCCAGAACCCCCAAGAGGCTGGAAGATCACGTGCCTTCCCCTGCACGTGCCCGGCCTCTTGGGGGCTGGTGTTGATCACCGTAACGGGGCTCTCGGACCACGTCAAGCCGAGGCAGAGCCCAAGACTCGGGTGAGCCGGTTGGCGGCCAGGTATCGGGGCCCGTGAGGGAGCTCAGGATCCACGCTGTAGAAGACGACGAGCACGGACGAGTCCGGGAGTTCGACCAGGTCGGGGTAGCCGGTCTGGTACTCACCGATCCATTGGTAGCCCTTCGGGTCGACCAGGTCTGTGCCACGGTGCCAGGTCCGTCCCTGGTCGGCGGACCAGGCGACGCTGGTACCGGGGCGGTCCGCCTTGCCCGGCGCCGCGACGCGGTGGCCCAGCAGCAGCAGGCCGTCCGCGGTGCAGAGGAGAGCCGGTGACATCGCCGCCAGGTCGAGTCGTTCCGGCTCGCTCCAGGTGCGGCCGTCGTCGACCGAGACGCTGCGGTACAGCCACAATTCCGCCGAGCCACCGACCCCCTGCTGCCGGAGCACCGCGAGGAGCACGCCGTCAGGAAGCTCGACAATCGAGGTCTCGCTGTAGCCGTCGACGGCGGCATGGGGCCGAAAGTCCGGGTCGGCGACATGGTCGAAGGTCGGAGTTCCGTCAGCATCGACCGTGTTGTGGGTCGAGGCGGCATAGGGCGACGACAGCCGGGCGTCCGGGTCGTACCCGATCGTCGCCGGCTCCCGATCCCAGGTGAGCCCACCGTCCTCGGATCGCAGCACGGCCGATCGCCATCGCTCACCCTCGGCCCGGCGCCCCCAGAACGGCAGCAACAGGGTGCCCTTGCGGGTTTCGACCACGGCCCCGTACGTGAGTGGCTCGAGGAAGTTGATGTCGAGTGCGCTGCCGATGTCCCAGGTCTGCCCGTCGTCGGCGGAGCGGGCGAGGTGCAGGGTCGCCTGCCGGGCCCCGTACCCACCCTGGATCCTGACCCGGGAGAACGGCATCAGCAGGTCGCCGCCACGGAGTTGGCGGAGCGCAACCTGGGTGATCGCGGCCTCCGCTTCGTCGTTCGGCTCGACCACGATGCGTGGGTCCACCCAGGTGTGCCCTCCGTCGAACGACTCGACGATGCCGATCTGCCCACCGGGCAGGCCGTCCGGGGTGGTGGCCCAGCTCGCCAGCAGTCCTCGTCGGGTCGTGGTCACACCGGGGAACATCGCCGGTCTCGAGTCGAGCACCACGCTGGTCTCGACGTGCCAGGCCTGCGGTGCCACGGGTTGTCCAGCTGTCACGCCACTCTCCTCCTTGTTTGTAGGATGTTCTACTAGCAGCGGTGATCGCCGTCAAGGCTCTGGTGTGTGCTGGCGCCGTCGATTCGTGTCGGTGTGCTGTGTCAGGCTGTGCGCATGGCGCGTGGACTGCCCGATCGATGGGGCGACCAGCAGGTCGAAGTACGTCGAAGCACCCGCCGTCGTCGTACGGTCACGGCGTACCGCCAGGGGGAACTCGTCGTCGTCCTGGTGCCGGCCCGGCTACGCATTGCCGAGATCGAACAGGCCGTTGCCGACCTGGTCCCGAAGGTGCTGGCCAAGGAGACTCGGCGCCGTGCCCCCGCCGGGGACGCCGAACTGCTGGAGCGCGCCAAGGCGCTGACCTCAGCCCACCTCCAACCGGACAGCGGTACGGCTCCGCTGCCGGCCTCGGTCCGCTGGGTGTCGAACCAGAGCCAGCGGTGGGGTTCGTGCAGCGTGACCAGCCGCGAGATCAGGCTCTCCGACCGGCTCCGGGCGATGCCGTCCTGGGTGGTCGACTACGTCCTGATCCACGAACTCGCCCACCTGCAGCATGCTGACCACTCGCCAGCCTTCTGGGCCCTCGTGGCACGGCATCCGATGGCTGAGCGGGCGCGTGGCTACCTGGAGGGCTGGTCGGACCGGGGCAATGATCCAGCGAATGTCGACTGAATCGGGTCACGGCGGAGCCGTCGGGCCGAGGCCTCCACCAGGTCCCGTACGGCGTCGTCGGTCGGCTCCGGCAGGTCGTCGGCGTCGAACCAACCGATCCCGGTCGACTCGACGCTCCCGGGAGGCGGAACTTCGCGACCGGCGACGATGGTGAACTGGACGTCCAGGTGCCATTCGGCGACACAGGACACGCGATGGCGCGACAGTTGCGTCGGCTGGGGGAGCAGAGTGAGTCCGCACAGGCCGGTCTCCTCAGTGGCCTCCCGGAGTGCGGCATCCTCGAGCGAGCGGTCGTCGGCCTCCAGGTGGCCACCGGTCTGCAGCCACAGCCCGACCTTGGCGTGGCGGACGAGGACGACGCGGCTGCCGTCGGCGTTGCAGACCAGCGCGGAGGCCGTCAGATGGGCCGGGATGCAGGCGCGCGACCACGCATTCGGATGGGACTCGGCCCACCCGACGTAGTCGGCGCGAAGCCGTTCCTGCGAAGGGTCACCCGGCACCCACTGTTCGAGCGTGTGCAGACAGGCTGCCGTCAACGGCTCCAGCACCTCGGATCCGGTCACGGGCGCTCCGAGTCCTCTTCCGGCCCCTCGCCCGACTCGGCGTCGAGCAGCTTGGCGAGCTCGGCGTCGAAGTCGATCCCCGACTCCTCGCCCGCTGTGGCGTCACGTCGTGGACCCGACTCGACGAAACCCAGGGGGTCATCGAGATCCGCGGTGCTCGGCATCACGTCCGGGTGTTGCCAGACGGCGTCGCGACCCTCGGCACCGCGCTTTTCGTACAGCGCGGCCCACAGGTTGGCGGCGTCCCGCAGCCGTCGTGGTCGCAGCTCCAACCCGACCAGCGAGGCGAAGGTTGCCTCGGCCGGGCCACCGATGGCGCGGTGACGCCGCATCGTCTCGGCCAGCGGCACCGCAGCCGGCATCCACCGCTCGGTCGCCCGGGCGACCACATGGTCGACCCAGCCCTCGACCAGTGCGAGCAACGTCTCGAGGCGGACCAGTACGGCCTGCTGCTGCGGAGTGCGCTGGGGGGTGAAGAGGCTGCCGGTGAGTCGATCCTGGAGCCCTTCGAAGTTGCTCATCGCCTCAGGGCTGCTGAGGTCGATCTCGCCGAGGGCCTCCTCGATCGCGCCGGTGTCGATGGTGATGCCGCGGGCGTACTCCTCCACCAGCGCCAGGAGCGTCCCGCGCAACCAGGTGGTGCCGTGGAACAGACGTTGCCGGGCGCACTCCCGCAGCGCGAGGTACAGGTGGACATCGGTGGGCGACTGGTCGAGCCCGTCGCCGAACTTCTCCACTCCACCGGGCAGCAGGGCGACCCGGTCGTGGAGCGGAAGGCCGATGTCGGTGGCGCCGACGACCTCGTTGGCGAGTTGGGCGAGGGCGCGCCCCAGCTGGATCCCGAACATGCCGGCGCCGGAGGAGCGGACGAAGGGGATGAGTGCCTTCTCCATCCCGGCGAACTGTTCGGCCTCGATGCCCTGCGGAGTCATCGCCTCCTGCATGGCATCGGCAATGCTCGAGGCCACCGGTTCCACAAGTCGTTGCCACACCGGCTGCGTCGACTCGATCCACTCCGCGCGACTCCAGGCCAGCGGTTCGCCGGCGACCCGGCGGAACTCGGTGGCGTCGTCCAGCCAGACCTCCGCGATCGAGGTGGCCTCGCGGATCTTCGCCTGCTGCGGCGCACTGGGGACCGGGTCCGGACCGAGGCTCGCCGACGTCTTCCGTGCCGTGTCCTTGGCGAGGTCCCAGTCCACCCCGCCCTCGGGCGGCTTCCGGCCGAAGAGCCCGCCCAGGCTGGCGAAGTTGAACGCTCCGGCACCGGTACCCGCCCCCGGGCTGACGCCCAGCTTGGCCAAGGTCTGCTGCACCTGCTTGAGCATCTCGTCCAGGTCGGCGGCGTCCTCACCGGACTGGCTGATCATGCCGGACAGCTGGCGGATCAGGTCCTCCATGTTCTCCGGTCCGGGTGGCGATGCCGGACTGTCGGAGTCGCTGCGCTTCCCTGTGTTGCCGGTGTTCCCGGCACCACCCGTGCTGCCCGATCCACCCGAGCCCGAGGCTCGGAATCCGAAGGGGAGGTCGTCGTCTGGTGCGCCCGAGGTGTTGTGGTCCTCCGACGGCGGTTCCTGAGCCATCGCCACTCCCTGTTCCGTACGTCGTGTGGTGCCTGTGGTCCACGCCGATGTCACCACCGGCGTGGGTTCCATTCAACCTCACGAGAACAAACCTTGGACGGCGAGGGCTTGCGTGCCCGCGGATTCAGCAGGTGACGTCCTTCCCGTCGGCACCGAACACGGCCAGCCGCTCCTGCTTGTAGCGGAGCCGTTCCTCGGAGGACTGCCAGATCGCCGCAGCCGGGGCGTAGTGGAACTGCAGGGCCCATCGCCGTCGTGTCGACAGGTTTGCCGGCGTCCCGTGGTGCAGCAGTCCGTCGAACAGCAGGGCTCCACCGGCCGGCAGCGGAACCGAGACCACCTCGTCACGGATGACGTCGGTGTCGCAGATCTGGAAGTCGCGTCGATTGAAATGCACCACCGGGCCCTGGCGGTGCGATCCTGGCACCACGTGCATGCAGCCGTTGTCGACCCCGGTGTCGTCCAGGGCGATCCACACCCCGACGACCGGGGCGCCCGGGACCAGGTCGAAGTAGGCGTTGTCCTGGTGCCAGGGCTTCTCGCGACCGCCGCCGGGTGGCTTCAGCAGGGCCTGGTCGGCGAACAGTGCGGGCTCGTCACCGAGGATCTCGGCGACGGTGGCGAGCAGCGTCGGGTGGTGGGCGACCGCATCGAGTCGAGGCTCGTGATCGACGTAGTACATGAGTTTGCGCACCAGGTCCCGGCGCTCGGCGAGGTCGGCCTCTGCCAGGCGCGACCGGCTCCCGGCCTCCCACTGGATGCCGCGGAAACCGGGCACGCCATCGCTGATCAGGTGGTCGATGCCGGCGTGGGCAGCCTCCACCTCACCGGGGGTCAGGAGCGCGCCGACCGCCACGAAACCCCGTTCCCGGTAGGTGGTCTGCCAGGTGTCGGGCGGCACCTCGCCCAGACCACCGGGGATGACCGCTGCCTCGCCGTGGGCCCGGTAGAGGTCGGGATCGTATTCGCCTCCAAGGCCGTCGATGCTCGGTGCCGCGCCGGCGGGGTCGTCGGGCGTGGTGAGGGCCAGGGTTCGATGAAGGGTCGACATCGTTGTGCTCCAAGGACATTCGGGGGCCGGACCGCCCGGTCGCCGTCGACACCAGCGTGGTCGCTCCAGCCGCCCCTCACAAGACACAGTGTCAAGCGATCCTTGCACTTTTCCAAGATCGCTGTCGTACGGTGGAGCCATGACGGAACCAGTCGTCGAGCGGGTCGCCGGCCTGATGCACCAGGCGGCGCAGGCCTCGCCCCACCCGTGGGACTCCTTGTGGTCCTCGGTGAACTGCACGGTCCTCCGCGCCGGGACGTTCCGGTGTGGCCCGCTCTGGCTGCAGCCGGAACGAGTCATGCCGTGCCATGTGATGCTCGCCTCCCGTCGCGGATCGCTGCAGTACGAGGTCGCCGGCCGTCCGGCGCTGCTGCCCGACGGAGGCGTGATCGTGATGCCTCCCCACGTGGCGCACAGCGGCACGGTGCCGCCCGGGTACGGTCTGGCGGGTACCGAGATCGAGGTCGACGTGGTGCACTTCCTGAGCCATGCCGACGGGGTTCCGGATGCTCCGGCGCTGGTGGGGCTGCCGGTGGTCACCCGGCTCGCCGGCCGGTGGGGTCACCAGGTTCGCAGCGGAGTGCGTCGCGTGGTGACCGAGGTGACAACCGCGCGACCGGCCGCCCAGCTGGCGGCGAACAGCGCCTGTGGTGCAGTGCTCGCGCTGTTGTGGCGGGCAGCGGTCGAGTCCGAGTCGGTGCCGGCTCCTGTCGTCGGGGACCTCGACGTCCTGGTCCGGTTCTCCCCGGTCTTCGCGGCGATCCGGGAGCGGCACGCCGAGCCGCTCCGGGTGGAGGACCTTGCCGACCTGGTCTCGCTGCATCCGGTGTACTTCGCGTCATTGTTCAAGCAGGCAACGGGAATCACGCCGATGCGTTACCTGCGTGCGTACCGTCTCGGCCGCGTGCGTGAATTGCTGGCCGGCCCCCGTCTCGGGCTCGACGAGATCGCTCGCCGCACCGGTTTCGGGACCGGCCCCTACCTGGCGCGAGTGTTTCGCGCCGCCGAAGGCATGCCTCCGGGGACCTATCGTCGGCTCGTCGTGGGCGGTCGGCTCCCAGCGGTCACCGGCTGAGCCGGGCTGGCTACGATGAGGCCCATGACCAGCACCGGCGTTCGTGCCCGGATCAGCGCCGAACCACTCAGCCTCGACCGTGCCCTGGCGGAAGTTTCGTCGCCCCAGGTGGGCGGGGTGGCGATCTTCGTCGGCCTGGTCCGCAACCACGACGAGGGACGCGGGGTGGCGGCGCTGTCGTACAGCGCGCACCCGAGCGCCGAGCAGGTGCTGGCCGCCACGGCCACCGTCGTTGCCGAGGGACACGGGGTCGAGCGGGTCTGGGTGGAGCACCGTACCGGTGAACTGACGGTGGGTGACCTCGCGGTGGTCGTCGCGGTGGGAGCGGCACACCGCGGTCCGGCGCTCGACTGCTGTCGTGAACTCATCGATCGCCTCAAGGTCGAGGTGCCGATCTGGAAGGAACAGAGCTACCTCGACGGTCAGGTCGCCTGGGTGGGCGTGTGACGGCGCACGCGGTGGGGGAGAACCAGCCGGCCCCTCGATGGCGCCGTCCGGTCCTGATGAGCCGCCAGTCGTGGACGGCGGTCTGGTCGGCTGCCGCGTTCATCATCGGCATCGTGCTGCTCACCGTCGTCCCCGCGCCCTACGTGACCTGGGCCCCGGGACCCACGGCGGACACACTGGGCCGCGACGCCGCGGGCCGACCCCTGGTCGAGGTCACCGGGACCACGGTGCAGCCGACGACCGGACGGCTCGACCTGACCACGGTCTCGGTGAGCCAGGTCGATGCCCGGGTCGGATTCCTGGAGGCGGTCATCGCGTGGCTGCGCCCCGGTCACGACGCCCTGGACCGCGACATCTACTACCCACCCGGGACGACGCAGCAGCAGGACCAGCAGGAGAAGATGCTGATGATGTCGACCTCCCGGGAGACGGCGCGGGTGGCCGCACTCGCCGAGGCCGGTCAGCCGGCGACCGCCGGAGTGGTGGTGGCGGGAGTGAGCGTCGGTGGTCCGGCCGAGCAGGTACTGCAACCCGGCGACTTCCTGCTGGGGATCGGTTCACACGGTGCGGTGGGTGACCGGCCGCGGGACGAGGAGGCGGCCGCGAAGGCGTTGGCCCGAACGTTGGCCGACAGTCCTGACGAGGTCACGTTCCGGGTGCGCCGCGACGGCGAGCAGGACCTCGAGGTGAGGGTCCCCACGAGAGCGGGCTCGAGCGGCGAGCAGCGGCTCGGGATCGACCTGGCGAATGGCTGGTGGAGCCCGGTGCAGGTCACCTATCGGATCGACGAGCAGATCGGTGGGCCGAGCGCAGGTCTGGTCTTCGCGGTGGCCATCTACGACCAGCTCGTCCCCGGGGATCTCTTGCAGGGCAGACATGTCGCCGGCACCGGCACCATCTCGGCCGACGGTGAGGTCGGAGCGATCGGCGGGATCCAGTCCAAGATCACCGCAGCCCGTGCGGCCGGCGCGACTGTCTTCCTCGTCCCTGCGGCCAACTGCCGCGACACCGCTGGGCTGACCTCCGGTCCGGGCGTGGTCGGGGACGGGGCCTCGGCGATGCGGCTGGTCAAGGTCGCGACCTTGCACGATGCTGTGACGGCGTTGCGGACCCTGCAGCGCCCCGAGGGTGAGGTGGAGTTGTGCTGACCGAGGAGATGGACGAGGGCACGGCCGCGCTGGCGGCCTGCCTGATGGAGGTCGAACGTCATGTCGCCCAGGCGGGTTGGGACGACGCGCCGCGGTTGTTCGCGCTGGTGCCCACCGCCGAGCTGCGCGCTGCCGAACCCGGGTGGGCGGACGAGTCCGGTCATGCCGAGGACGGCGGTGAGCTTCCGGGGCACCTGAGTGCGATCGAGCAGGACGAATTCCGGCCCGGCGACGACCTGGCGGCGGCCCTGTCCACGGTCGCATGGCCGGAGACCGTCCCCGGCTGCGCCGTCAGCCTCGTCAACTCCTTCCTGACCGCCGAGGACGAGGCCGGTCTGCCCGATGATCCGCAGCAGGCCCAGGCCTGGGTGGCGGAGCACCCGGGTCGCCAGGATGTCCGCGTCGTCGTCGGCGTGATGCGGGACGGTCGCCGGTGGTCACTCGCCCGACTGGCCAGCAATCCGGACGATCTCCTCGCCGGTGTGGGAATAATGCCCGGAATTGACCAGCTGTTGGAACGCACTCTGGTGGAAGACCTCGGCGACCAGCCAGCATGATGCCCTGACCCCCTTGCCAGGAGGGGGAATCTGACAGGAGTGATCATGCCCCGGCCCCGCCCGATGCGGAATGCGCTACACCTCGACTTCCACACTCTTCCCGAAGTCACCGGAATCGGAGAGAGTTTTGACCCCGACGTCTTCGGTGCTGGGCTGACCGCCGCCGGCATCGAGTACGTGAACGTGTTCGCGAAGTGCAACCTCGGCTTCGCGTACTACCCGACGACCGTGGGCGTGCCACATCCCCATCTGACCCGTGACCTGTTGGGCGAGATGGTGGCGGTGTGCCATGAGCGCAACATCGGCGTCACCGCCTACCTCAGCATGGGTCTGGATCACGAAGCCGTACGGCGGCACCGTGACTGGGCGGCCGTCGACGAGCACGGGCGCGTCGTGCAGGAGGACCGGAGCGGCAACTTCTTCCGGCTGCCCTGTCACCGTTCCGGCTACGGCGACCAGTTCGTGGCGATGGTGGCGGAGGTGATCGACGCCTATGACGTCGACGGCATCTTCTGTGACAACCTCGTGCTGTCACCGTGCTGGGGTGACGAGTGCCTGACCGAGATCCGCGACCGGGGTGAGGATCCGACCGATGCCGAGGCCGTACGGGCACAGGCCGAGCGCGCCCGCCTGGACCTGGCCCGCCGGGTCAAGCAGGTCGTCGGGCCGGACCGGTACCTGATCTTCAATGGGGTGCCCTACGCCGCTGCCCGGGAGCTCAACACCCACATGGAGGTGGAGTGCCTGCCGGCCCACTGGGGGTACGACTTCGTCGAGCCGACCGCGGCACTGGCCCGCACCACCTACGACGAGGTGCTCTACATGACAGGCCGGTTCCAGGCGAGCTGGGGCGACTTCGGTGGCTACAAGGGCCTGCCCTCGCTGCGGTACGACCTCGCGGATGCGCTGGCGCTCGGACTCGAGTTCTCCGTCGGTGACCACCAGCTGCCCGATGGGCGCGTGGAGCCGCTGGTCTTCGGTGACCTGGCGCTGCTGCACGAGGAGTCGAAGGACCTGCGTGCGGCGATCGCCGGACAGCGCCACCTGGCTGACACGGTGGTGGTCGTACCGGCGACCGACTACGGTGCCGGCGACGTGCTGCGCGGGCTGGGGGAGATGTTCGCCGAGTTGTCGATCTCCTACGACGTGGTGACCGATGCCCAACTGGACGAACTCCCGACGTCGGCCTACGACCTGGTGGTGGTGCCGGAGAACACGCCGGCGAGCCCCGGCCTGCACACCTTCCTGGACGAGCATCTGGGCGCCGGCGGTGCGGCGCTGGTGGTGGGCGGTCAGCAGCTGGCCGGGTCCTGGCCGCTCAGCCTGTCGGGTGAGCAGCTCGGCGAACGCTGCTACTTCCAGCGCACCGAACCGGATCCGGAGGAGCCGGAGGCGCAGATGCGGTGGTCGACCTACGGCGCTGCCAGCTCTGCCACGGCGGCCGACCGGGCAACGGTGGTGGCGACCCTGGTGCGGCCCTGGTTCGAGAACACCTACGACGGGTTCCACGGCCACTTCTACACCCCGCCGGCCGAGCGCGTGGGTGAGGAGGTCGCCGCCGGATGGTCCGGACGTCGCGCCCAGATCGCCTTCGCCGCCTTCACCGGATTCCACCGCAGCGGTTCGGCGGCCCTCACCGACCTGGTCCGGACCTTGGTCGACGCGATCCAGCCCGAGCGCCTGCTGCATCGCGACGAACTGCCCGCGGTGGTGAAGCTGGACCTGGCCACCGGCGGCGGGGCCGGTCCGTACCAGCGGCTCCTCCACGTGCGGACCGGCCGGCCGACCCCGCGCGGAAGGTTGGACGTCGTCCTCGACCCCGGTCATCTGGCGGCCGGGTACGAGGTCTCGGTGGCGGGCGAACACGCTCGCGGACGGCTGCTTCCGGACGGCCCGGAGGTGGCCGTCAGAGCGGTGGGCGGGCGCACCGTCGTCACGCTTCCGGAGGTCGTCGGGCACGCTGTCGTGGGCCTCGCATAGGCTTGGCCGAACCCGACGCGGACCTGGATGGTCCGCGGCCGGGTCGACCGCTTGTTCCTGCTGGGAAGGACCGCCGTGAAACGACGTAACGCCCTGTTGCCGACAGCCGGGATCGTCGCCGTCCTCGTGGTGGGTTTCCTGATCTTCACCAACATCTGGACCGACAGACTCTGGTACGACTCCTTCGGCTTCGGCCCGGTGTTCTCGACCCTGCTGTGGACGCGGATCGCGCTGTTCGCGATCTTCGGCCTGTTCCTCGGTGTGGTCGTCGTCGGCAACCTGGTGCTGGCGCATCGGTTGCGCCCCCAGGCGTCCGGGGACTCGGCCTCGGAGTTGTTGAACCGCTACCGGGAGGCGATCGGCGGCAGGTTCACGGTGTTCCTGGTCGGCATCGGCGTCGTGGTCACCCTGTTCGGTGGTGGTGCGGGCGCGGCCCAGGCCATGAGCTTCCAGGCCTGGCGCAACGCCACCCCGTTCGGCCAGACCGATCCCGAGTTCGGCCTTGACCTCAGCTTCTACCTCTTCACCTATCCGTGGGTCAGGTTCGTGTTGTCGTACCTGTTCGGCACCCTCGTCTTCACGATCATCGTGGTGGGCGTCCTCTACTTCCTGCTGGGCGCGGTCAGGATGGCCGAGTCAGGTAGCAGCGACCGTCGCCGGCTGGCCAGTCCGGCCGCCCAGGCACACCTGTCGGTCCTGGTCGGACTCGCGCTGCTGGTGAAGGCGGCGGACTACTGGATGGACATCTACGGGCTGTCCATCCAGGACCACACCCTGCTGACCGGCATCACCTACACCAGTGCCACTGCCAACGTGAACGCCTTGCGCGTGCTGGCCGTGATCGCCGTGCTGTGTGCGTTGATGTTCTTCGTCAACGCCGTGCTGCGGCGGTGGGCGGTGCCGATCGTCGGCCTGGTGCTGATGGTGCTGTCGGGTCTGGTGCTGCAGCTGGCCTACCCCGGCGCGGTGCAGCAGTTCACCGTGGTGCCCCAGGAGCCGGACCGCGAGGCGCCGTACATCGAGCGCCACATCGCGGCGACACGCGAGGCGTACGGGGTGGCCGACGTCGAGGTGACGCCGTACGCAGCGAAGACGACGGTGAGCGCCGGACAGCTGCGGCAGGATGCCGAGGCGCTGCCCGGCATCCGCCTGCTGGACCCGGCCGTGATCAGCCCCGCCTTCACCCAGGGCCAGCAGCTCCGCGGCTTCTACCAGTTCCCGTCCATGCTGGACGTCGATCGCTACACCCTTGAGGGCACCGTGACCGACAGCGTCGTCGGCGTGCGCGAGATCGACACCACCAAGCTGGACAACCAGACCTGGAACACGCTCCACACCGTGTACACCCATGGCTTCGGGCTGGTCGCGGCGTACGGCAACCAGGTCGCCCCGGGCGGTGAGCCGTCCTGGATCGTCGGTGACATCCCGCCGCAGGGCCAGCTGACCGAACACGAGCCACGCATCTACTTCGGTGAGTTGCACACCGACTACTCCATCGTCGGAGCGCCACAAGGCGCCGAGCCGATCGAGTACGACACACCTGACGGTGCGTCGACGACGTACACCGGCAAGGGCGGGGTGCCGATCGGTGACCTGTTCAACCGTCTGCTGTATGCGATCAAGTTCGGCGACATCAACATCCTGATCTCGGAGGCGGTCAACCCCGAGTCCAAGATCATCTACGACCGGACGCCACAGCAGCGGGTGCAGGCCGCAGCGCCGTGGCTGACCGTCGACTCGAACTCGTACCCGGCGGTCGTGGACGGCCGGATCGTCTGGGTGGTGGACGCCTACACCACCTCGAACTCGTACCCGAACTCGGAGCGAACCTCCCTGCGCGACTCGACCAACGACAGCCAGACCGCGCGCAATCCCAGCGGCGGCCAGATCGACACCCAGATCAACTACCTGCGCAACTCGGTGAAGGCCGTCGTCGACGCCTTCGACGGCACGGTCACCCTGTACGGCTGGGACGAGAACGATCCGGTGTTGCGGACCTGGCAGAAGGTGTTCCCCAACACGGTGAAGCCGAAGTCGGAGATCCCTGCTTCGTTGCTGCAGCACCTGCGCTATCCGGAGGACCAGTTCAAGGTGCAGCGTTCGATCCTGGGCCGCTACCACATCACCGATCCGCGGGTCTGGTACCAGCAGTCGGATCTGTGGACGGTCCCCGGTGATCCGGTGCCCGACACCGGATCCGGGCTGGAGAGCCCGTACTACCTCTCGGTGCGGTGGCCCGACGAGGAGGATGCGAACTTCTCCATGACGACGACGTACGTGCCCTACCAGCGGCAGAACCTGGCCGCCTTCATGGCGGTGAACGCCGACGCCGCCAGCCCCGACTACGGCCGGATCCGGATCCTGCAGATGTCGGAGTCGACCAAGATCGACGGTCCGCAACAGACCTTCAACGCGATGACCTCCAACCCGGCCGTTGCCGAGGCGCTGCGGCCCTACCTGAACCAGGGTTCGGCCAGCGCCAGCTACGGCAACCTGCTCACCCTGCCGGTGGGCGGCGGACTGCTCTACGCCATGCCGGTGTACGTACAGCGGTCCGGATCGACCGGTGCCTACCCGGTGCTGCGGTACGTGATCGTCCGGTTCGGCGACGCCGTCGCGATCGGCGCCACCCTGCAGGAGGCGCTCGACACCGTGTTCGCCGGTGACGCCGGCGCCGACACCGGTGAGGGCGGCCAGGGCAACGGCTCGGGCAAGGTCGACAACCCGGCGGCGATCGCGGCGCTCGCTGCGGCGCAGAAGGCGTTCGAGGAGGCCGACGCCGCCCTGAAGGCCGGGGACCTGGCGACGTACCAGGCCAAGATCAAGGAGGCGCAGGCCGCCATCGAGAAGGCCCAGCGGGCGATGGGGCGCTGAGCCCGCCGGGCGCGCCCTCGAGTTCGCTCGGGACCGCGAGGTCGGGACCCCTCAGCTCTCGATCGGGACCACGGTCGGCTCGAGTCCGGCCGCCCGGACCTGAGGCTCCAGCGCTTCGGCGTCGCCGACGACCACACAGGTGAGTTGCTCGGTGTCGACGATCGTGGCGTACGCCTCGGTGGCGAGCTGCGGGGTGACCGACAGCACCTGGGCGAGCGACTGGTCGAGGTAGTCGTCGGGCAGGCCCATCATCAACTGCAGCGCGGCCTGGTCGACCACTCCGTCAGCGGTGGCGTACTGCAGTGGGCTCGCACCCGTGAAGTACTGCTGGGCATCGCGCACCTCATCGGCCGTGAACGGCGCGACCGTGACATCGAGCAGGTCGCGTGCCGTGGCGATGGCATCACCCACCACCTCGGTCCGGAAGGAACCCTGGGCTGCCCACCAACCGCCACTCCGCAACGGCGTGAAGGCGACGCGGGCGCCGTAGGTGTAGCCCTTCTCCTCGCGCAGCACGGTGTTGATGCGTGAGTTGAACGAGCCCCCGATCGCGTACGAGGCAACGCGGAGCGCCGGCCAGCGGGTGTCGAAACGGTCGACGGCCCAGCCGCCGAGGCGCAGGTCAGCCTGAACCGATCCGGGCCGGTCGATGATGGTGCACCCCGGCAGCCCGGCGCCCGGTGTGGGATGGACCACCGACGGCGCCGGTCCGTTCCAGTCGCCGAAGCAGGACTCCACGAGGTCCAGCACGGCACTCGCATCGCCGAGGTCACCGCCGACGACGACAGTGGTGGCGGCCGGGACGAGCAGCTTGGAGGCCCAGTCCCGCACTAGTGCGCCGGTCAGGGTGGACACCTGGGCATCCTCGCCCCCGGCCGGCCGACCTGCGCGGGCTGCTGTGTCGACGACTCTGCGCCGGTACTCGATGCCGGCCGTCGCCGCCGAGTTCGCCCGTAGCTGAGCCAGGTCGGCCAGCCTCAGGTCGACCTGGCGGCGGACATCGCTGTCGGTGAGGCCCGGGAGGCGGACGACCTCGGCGAGCAGCGGCATCGCCGCCGCCAACCGGGTCGCGGGAACATCCATCATCACCTGGGTCCCGGACTGGTCGACGTCGGCACCGATCGCGGCGCCCTGGTTCTCCAGCAGCTCGGCGAAGCGCTCGCCCGGGTGCGCGGTCGTGCCCTCGGTGAGAGTACGGGCCACCATCGCCGTGATGCCCTCGTACGGACCGGGTTCAGCAGCAAGACTGTGGTCGAGGACGAGGGAGGTCGAGATCACGTGTTGACCCGGGAGGTCGTACAACAACACGGTGATCCCGTTGGACAGCTGATGGCGTTCCGGGCGGGGAAAGGGCCAGGGCGTCGGCGCGGCGACCTCGGGCCGCACGCGACTCGCTCGTTCGTTCGTATCGGGGGTCGAAGGGGGTCGTCCCCCTTCCTGGTTCTGTGCGTTCGTATCGGGGGTCGAAGGGGGTCGTCCCCCTTCCTGGTTCTGTGCGTTCGTATCGGGGTTCGAAGGGGGTCGTCCCCCTTCGTGGTTCCGTGGCGTCACGACTGGTTCTCCTGGTTGGCAGCGGTGTCGGCGGACCGACGGTAGGTCAGGACCGCGCGCTGGTCCGGGGCGAGGTGGGCGGCGGCGGCCTGCTGGACCGCGGCCGCATCGATCCGGTTCACCGCGGCGATGCGGTGGTTGACCAGTTCCGGATCGCCTTCCAGCAAGGCGTAACCGGAGAACTGGTCCGCCCGGGAATCGATGCGCGACAGCGACTGCAGCCACCACCGTTCGAAGGTGGCCTTGGCCCGCTGGAGTTCTTCATCGGTCGGGCCGTCGGCGATGAACTGCTCGATCTCGGCGACCAGGATCGACTCCACGCGCGCCGGGTCGGCTCCGGCACGACAACGGGCGGAGGCGAAGCCGAAGCTGTTGCCGCCGATCAGCGCCATCGACGACGCCCCTGCCGATTCGGCCAGTTCGTCGCGGCGGACCAGTCGGCGGTGCAGTCGGGAGGTGTGACCGTGGCCCAGGATCGTCGTCGCCAGGTCGAACGCGTCGAACTCGGCCGTGCCGCGGGCGGGGGTCCGGTAGCTGAAGTGCACCGCATCGCTGGGGACGTCCGCGGTCGCCTCGGCCCGTGGCACCCCGGTCAGGGCGGGTAGTGGCGGAGCCTCCGGGCGAGGCGGTTTCGGGAGGGCTGGCAGGTCGCCGAAGTACTTCTCCACAGCGGCCAGCGCCGTGTCGACGGTGATGTCGCCGACCACCGACAGGACGGCGTTGGATGCTCGGTAGTGCCGGTCGAAGAAGGTCTGCACGTCGCTGAGTTCGGCGGCGTCCAGATCGGCCATCGACCCGATCGTGGTGTGGCCGTACGGGTGGTCTGACGGGAAGGTGAGGGCCACCAGCCGCTCGGTGACGTCGCCGTACGGGACGTTGTCGTAGCGCTGCCGTTTCTCCTCCTTCACCACCTCCCGTTGAGTGGCGAAGTTCTCCGCGGTGACGGCGAGACTGGCCATCCGGTCCGCCTCCAGCCACAGCGCAAGTTCCAGGCCCCCGGTGGGGAGCGCCTCGAAGTAGTTGGTGCGGTCGAACCAGGTGGTGGCGTTGAGACTCGCCCCGGCGGCCTGCAGCAGCTTGAAGTGTTCCCCGGACGCCACGTTCGCCGATCCCTGGAACATCAGGTGCTCGAACAGGTGCGCGAAGCCGGTCCGGCCCGGTTCCTCGTGACGGGAGCCGACGTCGTACCAGAGGTTCACGGCAACGGTCGGCGTGGCCGAGTCGGGTGAGATGACCACGTGCAGTCCGTTGTCGAGCCGGTGCTGGGTGACCGGGTAGGGCCGGGTGGTCAGGGAAGACAGCGGTGGCATGCGGGCAAGGGTAGACGCCGGTCCATGACGCTCCGGCGGGGCCCCCGACTTGCCCGCGGTGGTTCCCGTGGCTGAGGCTGGGGGACATGGTGTTCGGAGGGTCGGGTCTCGGGGACGAGCCGGAGGGTGGCCGGCGGCGGCGCTCGCCGTACAGCACCCGGGGGCGTAGCGGCGGAGTCTTCAGCTATGCATGGGTCATCCTGGGCGTGGTGTGTGGCGTCCTGCTGGTGATCCTCGGCCTCCGCAACCAGCATGCGGTCGACTCGCTGGTCGGTGTCGGTCTGATTGCCGTGTGTGTCCTGCTGAGCCGTCCGGTACGGCAGGGCATCGCCCGGAAGTGGGCGGCGACGCGGTGGGAGCATCCCGACACCGAGGCACCGGTCGTCATCTACTGGCGGGCCGACGACCTGCATTCGCTGCGGATGCGCTCGGCACTGGCCGACGTCAGGGACCGCGCCGTGTGGGTGAACCTCTTCTGGTGGGGTGACGGCGAGACGACCGTGCGCCGCGCCAACGACGGGGACGAGCCGTTGCCGTACGTGGTGATCGACAAGGTGCCGTACGTGGATCCGATCCCCGATCTCGTCCGCGATGCCTTGGCCGACCTGCCGGCGCGGCCCCGCGTCGGGCGTCGCAAGGCGACCGACGGATGAGCGAGGTCTGGCGCCGTCGTACCGGTCGGGTGGTTCCGGTCGCCCCGGACGGCCGGGTGCTGCTGCTGCACGGTTTCGAGCCGGCCCGGCCGGACTGGTGGTTCTGGTTCACCATCGGTGGTGCCGTCGAGATGGGTGAGACGCCACGCCAGGCGGCCACTCGGGAGCTGGCCGAGGAGGTCGGGCTCATCCTCGCCGAGGAGGAACTGGGGGAGTCCTACCTCAACGAGACGATCGAGTTCGACTGGGGTGGTCGGCACGTCGTGCAGGACCAGGTGTTCTTCGCCGTGGCGATGTCGTCAGCAGTACCGGTCGACCTGTCCGGGCTGGACGGTGTGGAGCGTGACACGATCGACCGGGCCGGCTGGGTCAGCGTCGACGACCTCGCCAGTGGGGTGGCCGAACCGGTGGCGCCCGAGCTCATCGGCTACGTACGGGATGCGGTGAGGATCGCGCTCGGCTGACGTCCGTCGCGATGTCAATCGGTGCGGCCGGAGACGACCGTCGCGATCGCCTCGTGCAGTGCATCCGGAAGGGCTCGTGGATCGATCACCGGGTATGGCAGCGGCACCAGCAGCAGGGCACCGCCGTTGGCATCGACCACGGACAATTCGAATCCCGCGCCGTCGACTGCCCCCACCGAGGCGCCGATCACCTGCGCCGGCGGTTGCTGGGTCAGCGCTGCCGCCAGGCTGACCAGCTCCATCTCATGGGCAATGTTGACGTGGGCCGCGATCGAGGCGCCCCAGGTGATCAGGGGATCCGGACGGGCGGACTCGTAGGCCTCCAGGGTGATCGGGCGCGCATCACGTTCACCGGGCAGCCGGACGGCTGCCGTGACGACCTGCAGACCGATCACGCGGGTGAACCGCCAGACGTCGCAGCCGGGGCAGTCGACGTGGTCCCGCCGGACGCTCTCCAACGCCTCGGCGGCCCCTTGCCCGGCGACCGACCAGAACTGCCCGGCGAGCTCGACGATGCCGAGCCGGGGATGCGCGTCCAGGACCAGGCGACCGGTCTCGGCGCCCAGTAGCTCCTCGGCGGCCTCGTCGGTCGCCAAGATCATGGGCGTGCCGAGTTCGTCGTAGCAGGGGGCTCGGTCGGCAGTGTCACAGGTGACCCAGGCGGCCGAGCCGCGGATGGCGGCGATGGTGCGGGCGCGGGTCGCCAGGGACAGGTGAGCGAGACGCGATCCGGGTTCAGGCATGGACTTAGGGTAGCCATACCTAAACCTGGATGCCAAGTGGTTCGTGGTGGGAGTTTTCTCAGGCGAGCTGTGTGGTGAGCCAGCCGAAGCTCTGCGCGATCCCGTCGAAGGTGTCGCCCTCGTAGTGGTCGAACTCGATGACGGCGTAGTCGATCCCGGTCACCTGTGACAGCACGGCGGCCAGCGGCACGTCGCCCTGGCCGGCGGGGCGCTGGTCGTTCGGCAGGTTGGCTGCGCTGAGGCCCGGACGCAGGGGACCGTCCTTGGTGTGCACGGCGCGGACCCGGCTGCCGAGACGCTGCAGCAGGGCGACCGGGTCAGCACCGCCGGCGGCGGCCCAGTACAGGTCGACCTCCAGCACGACGGCAGGGTCAAGCAGGTCAGCAAAGACCTCCAGGACCGGGCGACCGTCGATGGTGAGCGACAACTCGTGGTCGTGGTTGTGGTAGCCGACGGCCAGCCCATGAGCAGCTGCCTGGGCAGCCCGCTCGTTGAGCCGGTCGGCCGTTGCACGGACCTGGTCCAGGGTCTGCCACTGCTCCGGGCCGACGTACGGGTCGATCACGATCTCGATGCCGAGTTCCTTGGCTGCAGCGAAGGTCTCCTCGACCGGCGGCACCGTGAGCAGGCCATCGGGCGTGGTGGCCCCCTCGTCCTGGATGAGGATGGCGTGCCCGGTGGGGGAGCTCAGGCCGTACTTGGTGTAGGCCGCCTTGAGCGCGTCGACCTGCCGGACGAAGTCGAACGACTCCACGGTCGTCAGCCCGATCTCGGCGATCTTGCCGAGGGAGCCGTCGAGGTCAGCGGCAAGTTCTGGATGGATCGAGTAGAGCTGGACCGAGATCTTCGGTGAGGTCATGGACTGGGACCACCTTCGCTGGAATGGCTGGTGCTTGTTGCGTTGCACTGTAACGAAGCCCGCCGACATGTCGATGTCGGTGTCAGGCCGGTGACACGGTGCTGCCGCTGCCGGGTCGGCAGGTCGCTACGCTGCAGGGGTGCCTGGGACAGTGCGGTTGATCCTGGTCAATGGTCCGCCAGGATCCGGAAAGTCAACGGTGGCGACAGAACTCGCCGGTGATGTCGCGATGATGCTCGCCCTCGACATCGACCAGTGGAAGCACTCGCTCGGTCGTTGGGAGGACGACGCCACCACCGCCGGGCTCCTGGCACGCCGCCTTGCCGTGGCTGCAACGGCCGAACACCTCCGCGCCGGCCACGACGTGGTCATCGGGCAGTACCTGGCACGGACCGCCTTCATTGAGGAACTTGAGCAACTCGCCGACAGGTGCGGTGCCAAGTTCTGTGAGTTCGTCCTGGACATCGACGAAGCCACCCTGGCGGACCGGCTCCGGATACGTGGGGTCGCTCCCGATCGTCCCGAACATGCGGTCAACAATCGGTATGTCGGTCCCGACGACGCCGCCAGACTGGTGACGTCGTTGTTGGCGCTGCGCAGCAGTCGGCCCGGGGCGGTGTGGATCGATGCGCGCGGGCGCCTGGCTGACACCGTGGCTGCCGTACGGAGTCTGCTCGCCGGGCCGGAAGCTGCGCGACCGTGAACGACCCAGGACGACACGGTGCCGAGTGTCTGGCTGGCAGGCGCGTCAGGCGCGACAGCACTCGAGGGCAGCGCGGATCTCGTGCGACATGCCGAACAGCGCGTGGCCCGAGCGGGACTGGGTGCGACGGTGACGGTGAAGCAGGATGATCTGGAACAACCCTTCACCTTCGTGGAGTCGGCCAGCGTTGATCTTGTCGTGTGTGCGTTGGCGGTGCATCACGTGACGAATCGGCCGTCCCTGTTCTCCGAGGTTCACCGGGTGGTGCGCAGCGGTGGCAGGTTCGTGGTGTCGACGACCCACCCCGTCGAGGACTGGCGGCTGGCCGGGGGTCCTACTTCGAGTCCCGGTGGATCGAACGGCCGGTGGGTGATCGTGGCGACGTGATGCGATTCCAACGTGCCCCGATGTCAGTCTGGGTGAACGAGCTGCTGGAAGCCGGCTTCGTGTTGGAGCGGATGGTTGAGCCCCAGCCGGATCCCAAGCTCGGTGAGCTGAACCCGGAGAAGTACCAGCGACTGACGGCCGAACCGCTCTTCTGGTTGCTCGGCCTCCGTCGTCGGTAGTGGTCAGGCTGTCACGTACTCTCCGCCTGTGTTCCCCTCAAGCTCGTCACCGTCGATCCGCCCCTACCGCTCGCCCGAGGACGCGGCGCGCACCTTTGAGGTCTTCCGCGCCGCCATCACGCAGACCGCCTCAACGGTCTACGAACCTCATCAGATCGAAGCCTGGGCCGGGCCCTGTGACATCGACCTGGGTGAGTGGGACCGCCGCCGTACAACGGCCACGACCTTGGTCGCCGTGATCGACGATCAGGTGGTCGGGTTCGCCGACCTGCTGCCCGACGGGTTGGTCGACATGCTGTTCGTGGACCCGGCGGCGGGACGACGAGGTGTCGCACGGGCTCTGATCACCCGGGTGCAGCACGAGGCCCGCGAGCGCGGGATTGCGGAGCTGCGCACCCTGGCCAGCCGAAGTGCGCAACCAGCCTTTGCGCGTTTCGGATTCCGTGTCGTCGCGGACCGGCCCGGCAACACGGTCCGCGGTGTGGTGGTGCCCAACGCGGAGATGAGGTGTCGGCTGGGCACACCGACCTTGGTGATTCTGGCCGGCGTTCCGTACAGCGGAAAGTCCACCCTGGCAGGAGTCCTTGCGGACCGCGGGTTCGGGGTCGTCGAGGTGGACGACATCAACCGTGCCGAAGGAGCGACCCCGGAAGCCCTGGCCGACCATGTGCAGGACCGGATCGCCGCTCACTGACCACAACGGGCCACCTGACCTTACGGGTGCGACTGACCACCGGCCGGACAAGGCTGCTGGAGGGCGGGATGCGGACGAGGCGTCGGTCACTCGCCCGCGGGACGCAACGGACTGCGTCACTGGCTTGACGAGGGGAAATGCAAGGGCCCGGACCTGATGGTCCGGGCCCTTGTCTTCGTAGCGGGGACAGGATTTGAACCTGTGACCTCTGGGTTATGAGCCCAGCGAGCTACCGAGCTGCTCCACCCCGCGGCGACTTCGCCAATCTTACAGGAGTTCGTCAGGAAGCCAAATCGACGGTGGCGGATGGGGCTGCTGGACGCGCCGCCTCGTGCATCTCGGGGATCAGGGCCCGCGCCGCGTCAGCGGACAGCCCCGTGAGCATCAGCAGGTCGTGAACCATCGAGCGGGTCTGCGCCAGGATCGTGACAGCAGACAGCGAGGAGTCCACACCCAGGTACGAGGTCTCGACGCCCAGCGCGACCAAACGACTCCGGGCAGCGACCGGGAGCCGGCGGTTCCACAGCTCACCAGCGGCGAACACGACCACCTCGGCCAGCTGATCGAGAGCAGCGAGGTAGGAGCGGGGGATTTCCTCGTTGCGCCAGGTCGCCACCACCGCTCGTCGAGCCACGATGCGGAGATTGCGTGCCAGCCGGTCGAGTGGAACGGCCAGGTCCGCGTACGGCTGGACAGCCGGGATCGAGCGCTTCCGCAGCACCGAGTGTCGCGCGACGGCCAGCCCCTCGGCACTGGCTTCGTTCAGGGCCGTCAGCAGGGTCGTGGTCGCGCGGGCTCGCTCGAGGGCAGCCTCAGCGGCGTCCCGGTCACCGGCGACGAGGCAGTCGCGCAGATCCCGTACTGTCGCGGCCACCTCGTCGAGGACCCGGGCGGCCAGGATCCTCGGCTTGGCCAGCGGTCCCGTTGGCGCCAGCGTGGCGACCAACAGTGCGAGTCCGCAACCGATCACCGCATCCAGCCAACGGCCCATGCCGTCACTCGGACTGGGCAGCAGGGTGGCGACGATGACGGCCTGCATTCCCGCCTGGGTGACGACCAGCGCACCTCCGTTGAGGAGCGTCGCGATCGACATCGCGAGAAAGACGATGACGACCAACTGCCACACCCCGGTCCCGATCACATGGACGACGACGTCGCCGACTCCGACGCCCACTGTGGCACCGACAGCCACTTCGACGGCGCGGCGCATCCGCTGGCCGAAGCTGACGCCGAGCACGATCATGGCTGCCACCGGGGCGAAGAACGGGGTGGTGTGGCCCAGCAGTCCCGTGGCGATCCAATAGGCGATGCCGGCGGTCAGCGCGCACTGGACCAGGAAGAAGCTGCGCTGTTGCCACCGTTGCCATCGTGGCTCCAAGCCGGAGCGGGAGAACGTCGTGAACGGCACGCAGCCATCCGACCCCGACCACCGACGCCGTACGGAACGGCTGTGTGACGGTACGCGAACAGTTCTGTCCGCCGTCCGGGTGTTGCTGACCCCGCTGGCGACTGTCCGATCCGCGAACACGGGGGCGCGGCGGATCGGCCCGCATGGTGAGGATGGAGGGGTGAACCCACTCAACGTCACTGTCTGGGGGCGGTGCCCGCGACAAGCTGGACATCGGGCGACTCGACGAGCCAATCAGGTGGAGACCTACGCCCCTGTCGGCAGGCTCGATGCCTGGGTGCGCGACACGGGTGGGTCGTTCGGTCGGGTGTGGACGACGTCTGGCGTGGTCCTGTGGATTCCTGGCGCATAGCTGCGAGAGGTGGCTTGATACCGACCAGCTAACGATGTCGTTGCTTCGGGGAAGAACTTCTCAATCCTGTCAGTAGGCACTGTTATGGTCTTCTGCGGTGCCACAGGGAGGGCACAGGAACCCACGGAGGAAGATCTTGAGGAAGCTACTGCCAGCACTGCTCATCGCGCCGCTGCTCGCGTTCATCGCGGCGTGTGGGCCGGTCAGCGACGACGCTACCAACGCTGGGGACGAGAAGCCGGCCGCGAGCCAGGCCGCTGAGAAGAAGGACGAGAAGAAGGAAGAGCCTAAGAAGGAGCACAAGGCGGAGGACGACGTCACGGTCAAGGAGGACTGCAAGGTCGGAGAGTTCGGCCTGGTCGAGGCCGACGTGACCGTCAAGAACTCCGGCGATGAGAGCCGCTCCTATCTCATTACCATCTCCGCCAACGACCCGAAGACGGGCGACCGAGTGGCTGAACTGAATGGTGCGGCGAACAACATCAAGGCCGGACAGTCCGCCAAGGTGAAGACCGTTGGCAGTGCCGACGGCCTGGACAAGGGCGACAAGCTCAAGTGTGAAATCGCGAACGTTACGGTCATCTGACCTGAACGCAAGAAAGGCCCCGCCAGCATCGCGCTAGCGGGGCCTTCTGCTATTCCGGCGGGAGTTGGAACCCGACAAAGTCGTAGTCCTTCTCGTACACGGTCATCGCGCGTAGCTTCCCACTCGGATTGCGCTTGGTTCACCCGTCGGGACGGGCTTCTGCATACCCGAGGGGGCTCCCATGAGCTGTTCTAGGATCCCCACATGACCCAAGGTAGCACCGCTCCCATATTCGTAACGGTCTGGGGCGAGAACGTCCACGAGGTCCGGGACGCCGCCCACATGGCCACCATCTATCCGACCGGTATGCACTCCGCCATTGCCGAAGGCATCGCCGGCCTGCTGGGCGAGCAGGTGAGCGTGCGGACCGCGACCCTGGACCAGCCCGAGCACGGCCTGTCGGCCGCGGTGCTGGACAGCACCGACGTGCTGGTCTGGTGGGGTCACATCGCGCACCGGGACGTGAGCGACGAGGTGGTTGATCGGGTCCACGAGCGGGTCCTGGCAGGAATGGGTCTGCTCGTCCTGCACTCGGGGCACTTCTCGAAGATCTTCAAGAAGCTGATGGGCACGACCTGTTCGCTGGAGTGGCGCGAGAGCCACGACACCGAGTTGGTGTGGACGGTGAGCCCGGAGCATCCGATCACCGAAGGGGTGCCGCATCCGATCCGGATCGAGGGACAGGAGATGTACGGGGAGTTCTTCGACATCCCGCAGCCGGACGAGCTGATCTTCATCTCCTCGTTCACGGGGGGAGAGGTGTTCCGCTCGGGATGCACCTGGAAGCGCGGCAAGGGCAAGGTGTTCTACTTCTCCCCGGGCGACCAGGCCTACCCGGTCTACCACCACCCCGACATCCAGCGTGTGCTCGCCAACGGTGTCCGCTGGGCCGCACCGGCCTCTCGCGAGCGAGTCGGGGATGGCTCGTACGGGACACGCGAGATCCCCGCCGTGGTGGCACAACCCGCTCCACGGTTCAGCGTCGAGGACCACGCTCGGGCCACCGGTGTCGTGGAGAGCGGGCGGTACCCGGCATGAGCGTATCTGCTGTGGACACAGGAAATCTGCGGGCCGGTGTGGTCGGTCTCGGGTGGGCCGGGCAACAGCACATGGCCGCCTATGACGCGCTGCCGGGTGTCGAGCTGGTCGGGATCGCGGGCATGGAGACCGACCGCGCGACAGAACTGGCGGCCCGCTACGGGACCACTGCGTGCACGAGTCTGGACGAGTTGCTGGCACTGGGATGTGACCTCGTCAGCATCGCCACGCCCACCGCGATGCACGCTCCGATGGCGATCCAGGCGCTCGAGGCCGGATGTCACGTCCTCACGGAGAAGCCGATGGCCGAGACGGCCGACGCGGCCCGCTCGATGGTCACCGCGGCACGGGCGAACGACCGGGTCCTTGACGTGGTCTTCAACAAGCGACGTGGCAAGGAGACTGTTGCGATGAAGCAGGCGGTCGACCAAGGCGTGTTGGGCGAGGTCTACTACGTGAAGGCCGGTTGGGTGCGACGCAATGGCATCCCTGGCCTCGGCAGCTGGTTCACCCGCAAGGCGATGGCCGGTGGCGGTCCGATGATGGACATCGGTGTGCACGTGCTGGACATGGCGCTGCATGTGATGGGCGAACCCGAGGTGGGGACGGTCTCGGGCGCCACCTATGCCCAGTTCGGCCCCCGCGGACGTGGGGGCAGTGCGGGCGCGGGCAGTGCCAAGTGGAGTTCGGCCGAGGAGGGCACCCCGGCCTTCGAGGTCGAGGATCTGGGCACGGCCTTCGTCCGGATGACCAACGGGGCAACGTTGTTGCTCGAGGCGAGCTGGGCACAGTACGTGCCACGTGACCGCATCTACCTGGAGGTCTACGGCTCCGAGGGCAGCGCGACGTTGGAGCTCGCTGTGGGGTCGCACCCCGGCAGCCTGGTGGTGAGCACCGATGTGGCCGGCATGCCCGCCCAGGTGTCACCGGTGCTCGGCGCCGAAGGCGGGCACCGCGAATGCGTGGTCGACTTCGTGACGTCGGTGCGCTCCGGGGACTGGGAGCCGCATCGGGGTGACATCGGGCTGAAACGGACCTTGATCATCGACGGCTGCTACGCCTCGGCAGCCGGCGGTCACGAGGTCAGCGTCTGAGCCCGTCCGTCACAGCAAATCCTCGTACTCCCGGCGCATCTGGTCCCCACCCTTGTCGGCCCAGGTCTTGACGACCTCCGGCCAGGACGAGACCGGGCGGCGTCCCTGGATGACGTCAGCGATCGCGCTCTGTACGTCACGGTCGAGCGTTGTCTGTTTGGTGACGGCGGTCTCGGAATAGAGACCGGCCACGGCGTTGAGCCTGACGTTGCCAGACACGGCACGTTCGTAGGCGCACTCGTTGTCGGTCACCTCGGGGAATCCAGCGGCGTACATGACCTTGGGCGATCCGGGGAACAGCGTGATCGGGAAGATCTCCTTCGAGAAGTTCTTCGTCGACGCGGGTTGCCCGCTCTCGTCGAGGGTGTAGGTGTTGCCGAGTTCACCGAACTGCAGGGCGAGGTACTCCTGCGTGCCGAACGCCGCCCCGGTCCAGTTCAGCATTCGGAGCACCAGGGCGATCCGGTCCGGGGAGAGACTCTTGTTGACGGCCAGGAGCCCGGTGGCTGCCTGGCTGATCCGTACAGCCCCACCCCCGCCGCCCTCCATCCTTGGTGCGATGACCGGAGCCACCGTGAGAGTCGGGGCTCCGGGGCGGTAGATCGGCATGGCTCTGGCCCAGCCGTCGCCGCCGACCTCGTACAGCAGGAAGTTGGGCTGCTGGAACATGGTGACCAGATCCGGGTTGAGGAACGAGTCCGGGTGGAAGAGACCGTCGGACCACATCCCGGCGACGAAGGCGAGGTAGCCGGGAAAGCGGTCCGACTCGATCTCGTGACGCAGGCCACGTTCGGTCTTCTCCCACACGTTCGGCAGGTCGTGCATCACCTTCAGGAACGCGGCATGCGGTTGCACCATGGCGAACCGGTTCGCCCGGCGGTCGGTGACGGTCCGGCAGAACTCCAGGAACTCCGTACCGGTGGAGAAGTTCGCCTCCACCCCCAGTTGCTCGAGGGTGTCGGTTCGGACCTCCATCCGCAACCCGATCGGCACGCCGGGCTGAGGAACTCCGCAGAGCTGGCCGTTGAAGACCGCCGTCTCCCACGCCGCGGTGGGGAAGTTCGCCAACATCGGATAGTCGTTGACGGCGTTGCCGGCCAGGTAGGGCGACAGGTCGGCGAACTTGGCCTGCAACACCTGGTCGAGGCGCGGGATCGGCGGGAGGAGCATCACGTCCGGAAGATCGTCACTGGCGATCATGGTCTGCACCTTCGCCGGGTACTCGGCAGACTTCACCCATTGCAGGGCAAGGGTGAGCCCCATGCCCCGATTGATGGCTTGCCACCAGCCGTTGCGATCCATGGGCGGCGCGACGCTCACTGATGTTCGCGACCACGCGGTGACGGTTTCGCCGTTGCCGGGTTTGTCGGCCACACCCGTCAACGCCGGGCTGGGGAAGAGATGGAAGCCGGGTAGACAGTGCTCGTTCGCCGGGGCGATGTCCGGCTTCACCTCGTCATAGGCGCGGAACGTGGGGAGCGGGCCGCCCTCGGCTGGCGCGGACCGTGTGGGGGCGCCACCGGGCGAGCCGGAGGTGCATGCTGTCAGGGCGCCGGCTGCCGTCAGCGCCCCCGCTCCGGCCGTGCCCAGCAGGAACGACCGACGGTCCATCACTGGGGTGCCCCCGGCCGTAACGCAATGACCTCAATCCGTGAAGTGTTGCCCGCCTGATCGGTGGCCCGGTAGCGGATCACCGGCCGGTCAGATCTCTTCACGGCAAGGGGTTCTGTGTACACGCTCCAGTCACTGTCACCGAGGCGGTACTCGATGCGATCGACGCCGGTGTCGTCGTCGGTGGCACTCAGGGTGACGGTGCCGAAGTTGGCGCCCGTGAACGTGGCCGTGACCTCCGGAGCATGGGTGTCGGCGAGATCGGGGGTGAAGCGGAACAGGTGCTGGGAGCCGTAGTAGCCGAGGAAGTAGAGGTTCCCGGCGTCGTCGGCGTGCAGTCGGGCACCCTCACCGACGCCGACGAAGGTGACGGCGAAGGTGGTCGGATCGATCCGGACCAGACGGCTGCCGAGCGCCGCGTAGATCATGTGGTCGCGTTGCGAATAGGCCAGATAGCCCCACGCCCAGTGGTTGCCGGCTCCGTAACCGCTGCCGAGGATCTTCACCGTACGCACGACCTTCTCGGTGAGCGGGTCGTAGATGAAGAGCAGATCCTCGGCGACGCCCCAGATCCGGTCGTCGGGGCCGACGGTCAAGCCGGTGACACCGCGCTTGTCGGCCACCGGGACGAGCTGACCCGTCTTCGTGTCGGTCGCCGGGTCCCAGGTCACCAGGAACGCCTCGGTGAGTCCGCTGTTGGGGTGGCCGTTGCCGCCGTCGACATTCGTGCCCAGGTAGACCATTCCGGTGCCCGGGTGGAACACCGCTGACGCAACACCCTGCTCCGGGGTCACCTCGGAGCGGTAGTGCTTGACCGAGGCTGCGCCGAAGTCCCACACCGAGATCCCGCCCTGGTTGAGACCGTAACCCGGGATCGAACCCATGTAGGCCTTGTCGTGGACCGGATCGTAGGTCATCGTGATCGGCCGGTCGAAGCCCACGGACTGTGCGGTGAACAACGTCACCGGTGCCACCGTGGGCCGGGTGGGATCGTAGGACTGGAAGGAACTTCCGGTGTAGGCACCGAGATACATCAGGCCATCGCGGATGATGCTGGACTCGAACTGTCGGGAGACGCCGAGGGTCGGATGTTCGGTCCCACCGCCGGTGACGTCGACCTGGGTCAGGCCGCTCATGTAGCCGGCCGCCCACATGGTCCCGTTCGGCCCGGTGAGCACCGTTTCGAGCACGGTCGGTTGACTGAAGGAGTACGGATGCAGGTCCACCTCGGTCGGTGTCGTGAGGTCGACTGCGAAGGTGCCCGATCCGGAGACCCCTGCCAAGCGGCTCGGGGTGTCCGGGGAGATGGCCGCGGCACCGAGGTAGGACCCGATGCTCGCCCCGGTGGCCGCGACGGATGCCGTACCGGTGTCGTAGGTCCACAGATCGCGGACATTGGTGAAGAGGATGCGCTCGGGGTCAGTGGGATCAGGGACGAAGGTGTGTCCCTGCACCGACAGGGAGTTGCCGGCGTTGCCCCAGTACTCGGTGGTGCCGTCCCGGCCGATCACCAGAAGCTTCTTGGACTTGTACCCGCGCGCCAGGACCCGGTCACCGATGGTGGTCAGTGCCGAGATGAAGTTCTCGCTCGACAAACCCGGCTGCGCGGTGTCGTCGGTGATCCTGACGGCATCCCGCGTGGTGGTGTCGATGCGCCAGATCGCCGGGTCCGCTGATCCGGTGGAGAGGAAGAGTTCCTTCCTGGTGGGGTTGTAGGCCAGGTAGTGGGCGTACTGCGCCTGGTTCGGGTCGTCCGATCCCCATGCCGCATGGCCCCAGTTCTCGTAGCTGTCGGTGTCCGGGTCGTACTGCCACAGGTCACCCTTGGGGTAGGTGCCGATGAACACGGTGTTGCCCGGTCCGGGCGCCATGCCCCAGGGATAGGCCTGCTTCGGAGCATCGGGATTGAGCGGCCCGACGTGCCGCATCGACGCCGTGGCCGGGTCGTACTGGTGCAGGGCGTAGTCATGGTAGGTCGCCACGTACACCCGGCCGTCGGCGGCGACCGCGGCGCCCTGGTTGCCATCGGCACCCGGGAGCGGGAAGGAGCGCAACATCGCTCCGGTCTCGGCGTCGAAGACCACGAAGGTGCCGGGCTCCTCGGTGTCACCGATACCCTTGAAGACCTGGTAACCCACGACCCGGCCGTCCTCGATGCCGGCTGCTGGGATGCCTACGATCTGGGAACGGACGGGAGCTCCGAGGTAGGTGATCCGGGAGTCGCCGGCCAGGATCCGTTCCACCACGGGGTCAGAGGTCTCGGAGCCGCCCGTGTCCGGTCCGGCGGCGCGGGCGAACGGGGTGGCAGGGCTGGCCAGGAGTGCGGCGGGGGCGGCGGCAGCGGCAGCCGCGAGGACCGATCGACGGTGAATCAGCATGCGCTCCATGGTTCGGGGAGCGTGCTCGGCGGGGCAAGATGTTCCAACGTTGTTCCACTGCGAGGAGTTGGAGATGACCGAGGCACCGGCGAACCTGCGAGCTGTGGCGCAGCGCGCCGGGGTGTCGCTGGCCACCGCCTCACGGGCCCTGAACCCGGCACGCTCGGCCTCCCCGCACGCCAGGGCACGCGTGGTGGCAGCGGCGGCAGAACTCGGTTACGTCGGCGAACGTCGTGCCGCCGGCCCGAGTCTGATGACCGGAGTGGTGGTACCGGGCGCCGGACACCAGATCGTCTCCGAGATCATCGCCGGCGTGGACGAGGCAACGGCCGACGCAGGGCGGTTCTGCGTGTTCACGGTGAGCCACGCCGATCCACGCCGGGAACTGCGCCTGCTGTCGGAGTTGCTCGATGACGACCGCATCGGCGGCATCATTCTTGCCGGCGGATTCCAGTTGACGAGCGAGTATGCGCGCGAGTTCGTCCGGCTCACCCGGCAGGCGCGGGAGGTCGGCCGGCCGATCGTGTTGTGCGGCCGGGCCATGACCTCGTCCCGAGAGCTGGTGGTACCCGGGACAACCGTGCTGGAGTACGACAACGAGGGCGGCGCCGCGTCGGCGGTGGAGTTCCTGGCTTCCCACGGCCATCGGCGGATCGCCTTGGTCCGTGGGCCGTTGGGCCACAGCACCAGTGACGCACGCAGCCAGGGGTTCCTCCGCGCGATGGCACAACTCCAGCTCGACCTGGACCCGCGCCTGGTACGGCCCGGCGAGCGGCGAGCTCCGGAGGGCCGCACCGCAGCACTGGCACTGCTGTCCGAGCACCCCGATGTCACGGCGGTGTTCGCCGAGTGCGACGAGCTGGCCTTCGGCGTGCTGCAGGCCGCCGCCGAGCTGGGGCTCCGGGTGCCGCACGATCTGTCCGTGGTCGGATTCGACGACCAGGACAGCGCCCGTACGGCGGTGCCGGCGCTCACCACCGTGCGGATGCCGTTCGCCGAACTGGGACACCGCGCTGCCCGGATCGCCCTCGGTCTCGAACCCCTGGCGACCCGCATCATGGTGGCGACCCGAATCGTGGTCCGCGACTCGGCCGGCCCGGTGCGGGGGTAGGTCTCGACTTCGCTCGACCGGCGGGGTCGCTTCGCTCGACCGGCAGGGTCTCCTCGCGCGACCGGCGTACCGATCAGCCTTTGTCGAGCACCAGGTTCCAGGTGGCTTCCTGGGGCGCCAACACGTACTGCGGCAGCACCCCGGGGCCACAGGCAGCCGATCCGACGCCGTGCTGGGCAGCGTCCAGGATGAGGTGGGTGCGACCGGTCGGTGCGAGATCCGTGGGATGCGCGGCTGCCGCCACCTCGGCCTGCGACCACGGCCGGACGGTGAACGCGAACGGCTCGCCCGCGACCACCAACTGGCGGTCCAACGCGACTCGGGACACCGCGACGCGGGCACCTGACTCCTGCGGCCGCAGGTAGGGGACCTGGAGGTCGGCAACGCCGGACTCCCACTCGCCGTACCGTGCAGCCTGGCCGCAGTCGGGATAGGCCTGCCCCGGCCCACGACCGGTCCAGCTCACCCCACGGATCTCGTTGTCCAGAACGAATTCCAGGCCGATGCGGGCCCAGTAGCTGTCCCACTCGCCTTCGGGGGTGGCGGTCATCGCCAAGCCGACCTGGCGTCCGTCGGTGGTCCAGCGAGCGGTGGTGACCACGCCGGCCTGCTGGCCGAGGGCGCCCCAGCGATGGACGATCTCGACGCCACCGTCGATCTCGGTCAACCACACCAGACGCGCCCGCAGCAGCGACAGCGCCTGGCGCGCCCAGATGCTCGCGGCCGAGCCGTCACCGACGTGGGCTGAACCGACGGCGAGGTCGTTGTCGGTGGCAGCCCGATCGAGCACCAGCCGCGGTCCCGCCAAGGCTCGGCCGTGCAGCGAGACCAGGGTGCCGTGGGCGTCGAACTTCGCCGGGCCGACCGATCGGCTCGTCGGATCCCAACCGTGCTTGGGTTTCGGGGTCACCGACGGTACGGGGGCCAGGACCACGTGTTGACCCCACGCGACCTCATGGCCCGCCTCGGCCCAGGCGCAGTCCTCGGCCAGCACGGCGGTGATGGTGGTGATGACTCCGGCACCGGTGTCACCCGACCCGAACCGGGGCGTCCGGGTGAGTGCGCGGGGCAGGGCCACCTGGGCATCCTCGCCCGGTGCCAGCACCGGCACGACCAGCTCGCCGCGCCGGTTTCCGTGCTGCCACAGGAACTTCAGGTGTGAGGTGTCGATGTGGTCGTAGTGGTTGGCGATCGAGACGCGATCGGGTTCGACCGTGATCCGGACCGGCTCGACCACCTTCTTGAAGTCGCGCAGGGCCGGCTTCGGGGTCAGGTCGGGAAAGACACAGCCGTCAGTGACGAAGGCTCCATCGTGCAGCGGTTCGGCGAAGTCCCCACCGTAGGCGAAGAACTCGGCACCGCTCTCGGTCCGGCTCCGCAGCCCGTGGTCGATCCATTCCCAGATGAATCCTCCGAGCAGCCGGGGCGAGGACTCGAACAGCTCCTGGTACTCCGAGAGCCCACCCGGGCCGGTGCCGAGGGCATGGCCGTACTCGCAGAGCACGAAGGGCAGACGCTGTCGACGGGCCTGCAGATCGTCGTCAGGCAGGGGTTCCTCGTCGAAGGCGCCGATCCGCGCGACGTCGGCGTGGCTGGTGTACATCTGCGACCACAGGTCGACCGCCGGACAGTTCTGGTCACCTTCGTAGTGCACCAGCCGATCCGGATCGCGCTGCTTCGTCCACTCCGCCATCGCCACGAGGTTCTCGCCGGTGAAGGACTCGTTGCCCAGCGACCAGCAGAAGATCGACGGATGGTTCTTGTCGCGTTCCACGGTGCGCTGCATTCGGTCCAGCAGTGCGTCGCGCCAGGCCGGATCGTCGGTCGGATCGCCTTCGTAGCCGTAGCACCTGATGCCGTGGGTCTCCAGATCGTTCTCCAACATCACCCACAGGCCCAGCTCGTCGGCCAGGTCGAGCAGCCACGGTGCGGGCGGATAGTGGGAGGTGCGAATCGCGTTCACGTTGTGCTGCTTCATCAGCACCAGCTCCGCCCGGGCACGTTCGGGCGTGACCGCACGCCCACGGTCGGGGTCGGCCTCGTGACGATTCATCCCGCGCACCAGGATGGGGCGGCCATTGACGATCACCTGGGCGTCGACGACCTCGATGGTGCGGAAGCCGACCTGCAGCGTCACGGTCTCGGAGGCGGTCCGTACCGTCAATGGGTAGAGCTGGGGGTCCTCGGGCGACCACGGGCGTACCGTGCTGATCTCGTACGAACGGTCCGCGGTGGCGCCGACGAGACCGAGTTCTCGTGAGTCGAGGAGGACCTCGCCGGCGTCGGAGTCGACCTCGACGCGGAGCGTGCCGGCTCCGGTGAGGTGGTCGAATTCGCTGTGGACGAAGACATCCTCGATGCCACCCTCCGGGCGGGCCGCCACCTCGACATCGCGGAAGATGCCGGGTAGCCACCACATGTCCTGGTCCTCGCAGTAGCTGTGCGCCGTCCACTGGAACACCCGCACCGCCAAGACATTCTCTCCCTGACGGGCGATGCCGGTGAGATCGAACTCGTGCATCAGACGACTGCCACGGATGGTCCCGAGCCGCTCTCCGTTGACCCACACGGTCGCCCCGGCTTCGACACCGTGGAATCGCAACCGCGACGACGGCAGGAACTCCGGGCCCAGCTTGAAGGTGGTGACGTGGTCGCCGATCAGGTTGTCGTCCGGCACGTGCGGCGGATCGACCGGGAACGGGTACCGGACGTTGGTGTACCAGGGCGCACCGACACGTAGGCCTTCGGTCTGCAGCGCCCAGTGGCCGGGCACCACCAGCGGGCCGAAGGTGCGGTCCACCTTGCCGGTCGTCCAGCGATCGTCCTCGGGAGCCTCGGCGGCGCTGGGGGAGAAGCGGACCTTCCACCGGCCGGCCAGTGACTGGGTCGGCGCAGAACTGTGCAGCCAGGCACGGGGACGACAGGTACCTTCTGCGGGAAGCGTGGATTCGATGTCGGACAACAGGGCCGCGTACGGCAGCGTGGCGTCAGTCACCGGGTTGATGCTAGTGCGAAGCACCGGCGCTGCGGGAGCGGTGCGCCATAATCGGATCCGTGTCCAGTTCTGCCAACCTCACCAGGTTCGCCTGGTTGTCGGTCGCGGCAGCGGTGGTGACGATCGCGTTGAAGGCCGGCGCCTGGTGGATCACCGGATCGGTGGGTCTGCTCTCCGATGCCGCGGAGTCGGTGGTGAACCTGGTCGCCGCGGTGGTGGCGGTGATCGCGCTGCGGGTGGCTGCCGCTCCGGCCGACAGCGACCACCACTACGGCCACACCAAGGCCGAGTACTTCAGTGCCGCGGTGGAGGGCGTCATGATCTTCGCTGCTGCGGCGGTGATCCTGGTGACGTCGGTGGCCAGGTTCCTGTCGCCGCGGCCACTGGAGGAGGTGGGCCTCGGTCTGGTGATCTCCACGATCGCTTCGCTGGTCAACCTCGGCGTCGGGCTGGTCCTGCTGCGAGCCGGGCGGCGTCACAACTCGATCGCCCTGCGGGCGGACGGCAAGCATCTGCTCACCGACGTGATCACCTCCGTCGGCGTGATCATCGGTGTCGGGCTCGTCTGGTTCACCGGATGGGATCGGCTCGACCCGATCGTGGCCTTCGCGGTGGGCGTCAACATCATCGTCACCGGAATCCGACTGATGATCGAGTCGGTGCACGGGCTGATGGACCGCACCTTGGAGGAGCAGGAGAACCGCCGCATCGCCGCCGTGATCGGGGGCTTCTGTGGCGACGAGGTGTCGGTGCACGCCCTTCGGACCCGGCAGTCGGGACGCCAACAGTTCGCCTCCTTCCACGTGCTGGTGCCGGGGGTGTGGAGCGTGACGCGGGGGCACGACCTCGTCGAGGAGATGGAGGAGGCGTTGGGGCGGGAATTCCCGACGCTCCAGGTCACGACCCACCTCGAGCCCCGCGAGGACCCACGAGCCTACGAGGGCATCACCGCCGAGGTGCCGGTCCAGCCGGCGACCAGGCCGGAGGCAGACCGAACGACCGGCGGGGGACAGGACCGATAGGCTGCGGTCCATGATCGACGGGTTCGAGATCGGCCATGCCACCCGCGACGAACCGGGGTGGTTGACCGGCACCACCGTGGTGCTCTGCCGCACCGGCGCCATGGGCGGCGCCGACGTACGGGGTGGGGGGCCCGGAACGCGGGAGACCGATCTGCTGAGTCCCACCACGATGATGGAGACCGTGCACGCCGTCGTGCTCACCGGGGGGAGTGCCTACGGCCTCGGCGCCGCCGACGGGGTGATGGCCGGTCTGGAGGAACAGCAGATCGGGTTCGCCGTCGGTGCACTGCCGCACCAGGTGGTGCCCATCGTCCCGGCCGCGGTGATCTTCGACCTGGGCCGCGGTGGTGAGTTCGGCCACCGGCCCGACGCCACCTTCGGAGCCGCGGCACTCGCGGCCGCGCGGCCGGAGGATCCGGAACAGGGTTGTGTGGGAGGCGGCACCGGCGCGGTGGCAGGGGGATTGAAGGGTGGCTTCGGCTATGCCGAGACCGTGACACCGCAAGGTTTTCGGGTCGGTGTGGCCGTGGTGGTCAACGCGGCCGGCTCCGTCGTCGATGCGGCCACCGGACGGCTGTGGGCCGACCGGACCCACCGACTGCCCGACGCCACCGAGGAGGAGCGTGCGACGTTGGCAGGACTGGCCGGCGGAAGCAGTTTCGCCACCACGATCGGGGTCGTGATGACCGATGCCACCCTGACCAAGGCACAGGCGAACAAGGTCGCCCAGGTCGGGCACGACGGGATGGCGCGGGCGATCCGGCCACTGCACTCGATGCTCGACGGCGACACCGTCTTCTGCCTGTCCTCACAGCGCAGGCCACTGCCATCGCACCCGTACGAGCAGTTGTTCGCGGTGAACGACCTGCTGGCGGCTGCCGCTGACACCTTCACCGATGCCGTCCTGAACGCGATGCTGCACGCCCAGCCTCGCGGTGAGTGGGAGAGCTGGTCCAGCATCGCCCCCTCGACGATGTCGGACGGGCCGGAGCCGGAGGACCGATGATGAGACGACGCACCGCCCTCGGTCTGGCGGCCCTGCTGCCCGTGGCGGCGTCGTTGGCCGCGTGTCAGGGCGGCCCGGTGGCCCAGCCTCGGGACCTGTTGATCGGTGCCACCGCGCCGCCCCCGAATCTCGATCCGGTGGCCGGTGACGCCGCCGCGATCCCGCAGGCGTTGCTGTACAACGTCTACGAGACATTGGTGAAGATCGACGACGCCGGCCAGATGCAGCCGTTGCTCGCCACCGCGTGGGAGGTGTCGAAGGACCGGCTGACCTACATCTTCCGGCTGGCCGAGACGGCGACCTTCGCCAAGGACAACAGGCCGTTGACCGCCGAGGACGTGGTGTGGTCGATCAACCACGTGAAGCGTGACGGCACCGCGGTGCTGAAGGCACAGATGGCGCCGGTCGCCACCGCTGAAGCCACGGATCAGCACACGGTGACCGTCACCCTGTCCACTCCGTCCAACTCCTGGCTGTACAACATGACCTCCACGGCCGGGATGGTCTTCGACTCGAAGGCCGGTGTCGACTTCGCCTCGCAGCCGGCCGGTTCGGGGCCGTACACGTTGACCCGCTGGTCGAAGGGCAACGACCTGGTACTGGGCCAGCGCAGCGACTACTGGGGTGCGAAGCCGTACTTCTCGTCGGTGACGCTCCGCTACTACGCCGACCCGAACAGCGAGAACGCGGCGATGTTGGCAGGGCAGCTGGACATCCTGTCCAGCGTGCAGGCTCCGCAGGCGCTCGGGCAGTTCGACGATGCCTCGCGCTTCACCGTCATCGAGGGAACAACCTCGGGTGAGGTGGTGATGGGGTTCAACAACGCCGGCGTCCTGGCCGACAAACGGCTGCGTCAGGCGATCCGCTACGCCGTTGACCACAAGGCGCTGCTGGACACGGTGTGGGCCGGCCACGGCACCCTGATCGGCTCGATGGTGCCGCCGACCGATCCCTGGTACGAAGACCTCACCGGTCTCTACCCCCATGACCCGGACAGGGCCCGCGCGCTGGTGAAGGAGGCCGGCTACGACGGCAAGCCCCTGCGGATGCGGCTGCCCACCCTGCCGTACGCGACGGCCGCCGGACAGTTCGTCGCCAGCCAGCTCCGCGACGTCGGACTCACCGTCACCACCGATGAGCTGGAGTTCCCGGCGCGGTGGCTGGACCTGGTGTTCACCAAGGCCGACTACGACATCACCATCGTCTCGCACGTGGAGCCGCGCGACCTGGTGAAGTTCGCCGACAAGAAGTACTACTGGCGCTACGACAATCCCGAGGTGCAGAAGTTGGTCACCGAGGCTGATCGTGGCTCGGAGTCCGACCAGGTGAGCAAGTTGAAGCAGGCGGCACGGATCATCTCCGAGGATGCGGCCTGCGACTTCCTGTTCCTGCTGCCCAACCTCGTTGTCACCCGGCCCGACATCACCGGGGTACGCCAGAACGCCACCACCCTGTCGCTCGACCTGACCACGATCGCCCGCAAGCAAGGTTGAGCGGAATGTTGCTCGCCGTGCTGCGGCGGATCGGGATCTTCGCCGCGAGCCTGGCGATCGCCTCGATGCTGGTGTTTGCCGCCTGCGCAGGACTTCCGGGCGATGTCGCCCAGGTGGTGCTGGGCACCCAGGCCGATCCCGAGGCCGTACGGCAGTTGCGGATCGAACTCGGTCTGGACCGGCCCCTGGTGTCGCAGTACCTGTCGTGGGTGGGCGGCCTGCTGACCGGTGACCCGGGTCGCTCCTACCTGACCCGTCAACCGGTGGGCCCCGACATCGCGGGTGGGTTCGTGGTGACCCTGTGGCTGGCCCTGCTGTCGATGGTCCTGGCGATGGTGATCGGGTTGTTCGCCGGCATGCTCGCTGCGGTGCGACGTCGCCATCTCGACGGGTTCGTCGTCAGCGCGTTCTCCCAACTGGGGTTGGCGATTCCGGCCTTCTGGGCGGGGATCCTGTTGGTGGTGGTGTTCGCCGTCGGGCTGCGGTGGTTCCCGGCGGGTGGGTACGTGCCGTTGCTGCAGTCACCGGTCCAGTGGCTCAACCACCTGGTGCTGCCGGTGGTGGCCCTGTCCTTCGTGCAGTCCGCCGTGCTGACCCGCTACGTCCGGTCCGCCTTCCTGGACGTGCTCGCCGAGGACCACCTGCGGACGGCCCGGGCGATCGGATGGCGTCGGTTCCCGGCCCTGCTGCGGCACGGCCTGCGCAACGTCGCGGTGCAGGTGGTGACGGTGCTGGGCCTGCAGCTGGCGACACTGCTGGTGGGCGCGATCATCATCGAGCAGGTCTTCACCCTGCCGGGGCTGGGATCCAGACTGCTGCAGGCCGTGTCGGAGCGTGACCTGGTGGTGGTCCAGGCGATCGTGATGCTGCTGGTGGCGGCGGTGCTGGTGATCAACTTCGTGGTCGACCTGGCCTATCTGGTGATCGACCCGCGGCTGCGGAGCGGTGTTCGACGGCAGGTGGGTACGGCATGAGGCGCGCCAACCTGCTCGTCGGCGCGGCCCTCGTCGGGCTGGTGCTGGTCATTGCCGCGGTCTCGCTGGTGTGGACCCCGCACGACCCGATCCGGGTGGATCCGGCCCACGTCCTGGTGCCGCCACTGCAGGGCGGGTTCCTGCTGGGCACCGACGGTTTCGGCATCGACGTGCTGAGCCGACTGATGGTGTCGGCCAGGTTCTGTGTGCTGGTGGGGATCATCGCGGTCGGGATCGCTGCCCTGGTGGGGGTTCCGCTCGGCATGGTGGCCGGCCAACGGGGCGGCTGGGTCTCGGAGTTGATCATGAGGGCCACCGACGTCTGGTACGCCTTCCCAGCACTCCTGCTGGCCATCCTGCTGGCCGCGGCGGTCGGCGCCTCGACCGTGACAGCAATGGTCGCCATCGGGGTGGCCACGGTGCCGGCGTTTGCCAGGGTGGCGCGCGCGGGCACGGTGCAGGTGATGGCCCAGGACTACGTGCTGGCCGCGAGAGCGGCCGGGACACCACCCATCCGGGTGGCCGCACGGCATGTGCTGCCCAACATCGCGCCGACGATCGGGGTGCAGGCCTCGGTCTCGTTCGGGATCGCCATCCTTGCCGAAGCAGCCCTGAGCTACCTCGGGTTGTCGACCCGGCCGCCCACCCCCACCTGGGGACGGATGTTGCGGGACGCCCAGACCTACCTGTTCTCCAACCCGGAGTTGGCAGTGTGGCCGGGCCTGGCGATCGCGGTGGCCGTCCTCGGGTGCAACCTGCTCGGCGACGGCCTGCGCGACCTGCTGGACCCGCGGTTGAAGGAGGTGCGATGAGCACCGAACATGGGTCGGGTGGCGAGCGCAGCGAGGGTGTCGAGACCACGCTGGCGGTCAGCGACCTCACGGTCAGCTTCGGCCGGCGCCCGCCGTCGGTCCGGGGAGTCTCGTTGCGGATCGGGCGTGGCGAGAGGCTCGGGCTGATCGGTGAGTCCGGTTCCGGCAAGTCGGTGACCGCACTTGCCGTGATGGGTCTGCTGCCCGAGTACGCGCAGACCTGGGGCAGCGTGCAGCTGGCCGAGCAGGAGCTGTTGGGGATGAACGATCGCCGGCTGTCTCGGCTGCGTGGTTCGGCGATGTCGATGGTGTTCCAGGAACCGATGACCGCCCTCGACCCGACGATGCGGGTGGGACGGCAGGTCGCCGAGGTCTTCGCCCTGCACGCGGTGCGGAACGGGACCGGCGCGACCCGGCACCGGGTGCTCAACGCACTCGTCGAGGTCGGGCTGGGCGAGGGCGAACGGATCGCGAACGCGTACCCCCATGAACTGTCGGGCGGTCAGCGGCAACGTGTCGTGCTGGCGATGGCACTGGCCAATGCGCCCGATCTGGTGATCTGTGACGAACCGACCACGGCACTGGACGTCACCGTGCAGGCGCAGGTGTTGGACCTGCTCGACGCGCAGTTGACGACGCGCGGTTCCTCCTGCCTGTTCATCAGCCACGACCTGGCGGTGGTCGCGCGGCTCTGCTCGTCGGTGGCGGTGATGCTGGACGGTGAGATCGTCGAACAGGGTCCGCTGGGTCAGATCCTGCACGACGCCGAGCATCCCTACACCCGCGGCCTGGTGGCGGCGGCACGGATCGACCGGGTGCAGCGCGGGGAGCGGCTGCCCACGGTCGCCGACTTCTGGGAGCGGGGGCGATGAGCGGGTTCGAGCTGGCCGGGGTCAGCCGGATCTATCGATCGGGCCGGTCGCCGGTCACCGCGGTGCGGGAGGTCGATTTGACGGTGCAGACGGGTGAACGGGTCGGGATCGTTGGCGGTTCGGGCTCGGGGAAGTCGACGCTGGTACGGATGATGGCGGCGCTCGACCATCCGACGAGCGGCAGGATCGCGTACGACGGGCGTCCGGTCTCCGGGGTGCCGGAGTCGCGGCTCGGTTTCCTGCGCAGCGCGGTCCAGGTGGTCTTCCAGGATCCTCGGTCCTCACTGAACCCCCGGATGCGGGTGTCCGAAATTGTTGCCGAACCGCTGCGTTCGCCGTTGCTGCAGCATCGCGGGGACGTCCCGGCGGACCGGGCGAGCCGCGTGGCCGAGGTGCTGGCAGCGGTGGGGCTCCCGGCCGACGTGGGACGTCGCTACCCGCACGAGTTCTCCGGCGGCCAGCGGCAACGGATCGCGATCGCGCGGGCGCTCGCCCCGCGCCCCGCCGTGCTGATCGCCGATGAGCCGGTCTCGGCCCTCGACGTCTCGGTGCGTGGGCAGGTTCTGAACCTGCTCACCGACCTCGTTGCCGCGGAGGGACTGACCCTGCTGCTGGTGAGCCATGACCTGGAGGTGGTCCGGCACCTGTGTGACCGCGTGGTCGTGATGCACGAAGGGGCGGTCGTCGAGCAGGGTGCCACCGACCAGGTGTACGGCGAACCGCAGCATCCCTACACCCGGGAGCTGCTGGCTGCCGTGCCACGCCTTCCGGACTGAATCCGGCCGTCGCGTCTTGCCCTCCGTCGCCGGTGCGGTCGCGCCGGAAACGGTACCTAAACTGCTCGTTGTGAAGGCGCTGCTCCTGGAGAACATCCACCCCGAGGCCGAGCGACTGCTCGGTGAGCGGGGGATCGAGGTCGAGACCCGCAAGGGGGCGATGGATCCGGACGAGCTGGTGGCAGCTCTCCCCGGGGTCCAGTTGCTGGGGATCCGGTCGAAGACCCATCTGACCGCCGAGGTGTTCGAGAAGGCCCCGGACCTGCTGGCTGTCGGTGCCTTCTGCATCGGCACCAACCAGATCGACCTGGACGCGGCGACCGCGCGCGGCACCACGGTGTTCAATGCGCCGTTCTCGAACACCCGCAGCGTGGTCGAGCTGGCGATCGCCGAGATCATCGCGATGGCCCGGCGTCTCACCGAGAAGAACGAGAAGATGCACGCGGGTGAGTGGGACAAGTCCGCCGCCGGCTCCCATGAGGTGCGCGGACGCACCCTGGGCATCGTGGGCTACGGCAACATCGGTAGCCAGTTGTCAGTACTGGCCGAGGCGCTCGGCATGCGGGTGCTGTTCTATGACGTCGCCGACAAGCTGGCCCTCGGCAATGCACGTCGTTGCGACACCTTGGAGGAGTTGCTGGCCGAGGCCGAGACGGTCACCCTCCACGTCGACGGCCGCTCCGGCAACGCCGGGATGTTCGGGCCGGAGCAGTTCGCCCAGATGCGCCCGCGCAGCCTGTTCCTCAACCTGTGCCGCGGTTTCGTCGTCGACCATGACGCCTTGCGGGAGAACCTGGAGTCCGGCCACATCGCCGGTGCCGCCGTCGACGTGTTCCCCGAGGAGCCCAAGATCGCCGGCGAGCGCTTCGTCTCCTCGCTGCAAGGGGTGCCGAACGTCATCCTCACCCCGCACGTCGGCGGGTCGACCCAGGAGGCGCAGGTCGACATCGGTCGTTACGTGGCGGGCAAGCTGCGCGATTTCGTCGCGACCGGGACGACCACGATGTCGGTGAACGTGCCGCAGGTGGTGATGGAGGACGTCACCGCGGGACCGCGGCTGTTGCACGTGCACACCAACGTCCCGGGCGTGATGGCCCAGGTCAACGGCATCCTTGCCGAGTCGGGTGCCAACATCGAGCGACAGATGCTCTCCACCCGTGGTGAACTGGGCTACGTGATCACCGACCTCGCCGGTGACGTTCCCGAGGCGTTGCTGGAGCGGCTACGGGCGATGCCGGAGACGGTGCGCCTGCGCGTCGTGGAATGAGCTGAGCCGGGCGTGCGGGAGCGCCGTTGCCGGGTGTCGCCGGTGCTGATCGTTAGGGTGTGACCATGCCGATTGACTCCGGGTACACCGACGACCTCCGGCTGGCGCACCTGCTGGCCGACGACGCCGACTCGGTGACGATGGCCCGCTTCCGCGCGAGCGACCTGAAGGTGACGAGCAAGCCGGACATGACACCGGTCAGCGACGCCGACACCGCGACCGAGGAGGCCATTCGCCGCACGCTGAAGCGAGCCCGGGCTCGTGACGCGGTGCATGGCGAGGAGATGGAGGACACCGGCTGGGGTCCTCGCCGTTGGGTGATCGATCCGATCGACGGCACCAAGAACTACGTCCGCGGTGTGCCGGTGTGGGCCACGCTGATCTGCCTGATGGTCGATGACGAACCGGTCGTCGGCGTCGTGAGTGCACCGGCCCTGGGCCGGCGTTGGTGGGCCTCCAAGGGAGGCGGTGCCTTTGCGGGCAAGTCCCTGATGAACCCGTCGCAGATCGGCGTCTCCAAGGTCGGCACGATCGAGGACGCCTCGCTGTCCTACTCCGAGATCGCCGAGTGGGTGGATGCCGGTCAGGGACAGGAATTCGTCGATCTGTTGCGGCGATGCTGGCGCAGCCGCGCGTACGGGGACTTCTGGTCGTACATGCTCGTGGCCGAGGGGGCGGTCGACATCGCCTGCGAGCCGGAACTTGCTCTGCATGACATGGCCGCGCTTTCCGTGATCGTCGCCGAGGCGGGAGGCCGGTTCACCGACCTCGCCGGGGTCGAGGGCCCGATGGGGGCCGGAGCCTATGCCACCAACGGGTTGCTGCACGAGGCCGTGCTGGAGCAGTTGCGTCCTGCCGACGACGAGGACGGGCCTCAGACGTAGCGGGTGACGCGGTCGGCCGCGGCAGGGGACACCAGGGGTGGCCGGTCGGTCTGGGGGATCAGCGCATCGCCCTCGGTGAGGCCTGCATCGCGAGGTGCCAGGATGTCGACCAGGCGTCCACGCCAGGTGCGCAGACGTTGTTGTTCCTCGGCTCGGCGGGAGAGTTCCACGCACTCGTACGGGTCGCTGGTCAGGTCGAACAGCTGCTCCTCGCCGGTGCGTGGGAACCAGATGTACTTGGTCCGGCCGTCGGTGAGGTACTGCATCTCCTGGGAAGGGTGGTAGCAGGTGGAGTGCTCCCCGTGCAGGAACTCCCGGCGTCCCGCGGTGTCGCCGGCGCATTCGCCCCACAGACTGCGGCCGTCGATTCCCTCGGCCGGCTCCGCCCCGATGCCCTCCAGGATCGTCGGCAGGATGTCCTGCAGGGTCGCCGGCGCATCGCTGGCAGCGACGACGTCGCGACCCCAGGAGGCGGGCGGAGTGACCTGGAGCGGGATGTGGGCCGACCCCTCGTACGCGTAGGTCTTCCGCCACAGATGGTGGTCGCCGAGCATGTCACCGTGGTCGGAGCAGAACACGAACAGGGTGTCGTCGAACATCCCCGCTCTCCGCAACTCGATCAGGACGCGCCCGATCTGGCTGTCGATGTGGCTGACCGAACCGTAGTAGCCGGCGCGGGCGCGATGGATCTCGGCCTCCGAACGGCGACTCCGCCACGCGTTGGGGTCATGCCTCTCGGCCGGGACGTCATTGACCTCGGCCCAGTCGCCGATCGCGGCGGGTGGCAGCTCGGTGCGATGGTAGCGGTCGAAGTAGTACGGCGGGGGATCGTACGGCGAGTGCGGTCGAGCGAAGGAGAGGTTGAGGAAGAACGGCTTCGAGGGGTCCCTGTCGTGCAGGGCCTCGATGGCGGCGGTCGCGGTCCAGTTCGTCGCGTGCAGGTGCTCGGGCAGGGTGAAGGGACGCGACATCCAGGAATTGAAGTCGATGCCGTGCTCGTAACGGTCGGCTCCGGCCGGGGCGACGCGCTGGTACCACTGCGTGTAGTCGGAGACGAAGCCCGGATCCTCGTGGCGGCGCGATTCATCGAGCACGGTGCGATGGAACCCCTGGAGTGACCGCTGGGGGCTGAAGTGCAGCTTTCCGACGCTGATCGCGTGGTAGCCGGCGTCGGCCAGTCGGGACGGAAGGGTTGGGCCGAGGTTGGCGCAGTGTGGTTGACCCTTGCCCATCCCGAGGATGCCGGTGTGCCACGGGTCGAGCCCGGTCATCAGCGAGGCACGAGCCGGGATGCACGACGGAGTGGCGCTGTAGGCCGCGGTGAAGCGGGTGCCGCGCGAGGCCAGCCAGTCCAGGTACGGGGTCTCGGCCGGGGTGGCTCCTCCGACGGTGTCCCACCGTTGCTGGTCGGTCATGATCAGCACCACGTTGGGCCGACGGCGGGTCATCGGTGGGCCTCCTGGGTTCGCGTGCTGGTCAGGCGAGCCTACTGACGGCGAAGATGCGACGGAACGGAAGGACCACCGTGTGGTCCTCCTGGACCGGGTAGGCCGCGCGCAGGGCCGTACGGAACTCGTCGGCGAACCGCTCACGCAACCCGTCGGGCAGGGCCTGCAGGGTGGGCCGAGCCCCGGTTCCGGTGACCCAGTCGAAGACGGCGTCGCGGCCGCGCAGCACGTGCAGATAGGTCGTCTCCCAGACGTCGGCCTCGGCGACCCGGTCGATGGCCCGGAGCGCCCGCAAGTAGGTCGTGGGTGCCTCGGAGTCCGGGTGACCGACGCCGGCCAGGTGGTCGGCGTACGGAGGTCGGGAGGCGATCTCCTTGCGTAGGGTGTGGCTGGGCTCGCCGAAGTTGCCGGGGACCTGGAAGGCGAACCACCCACCCGGTGCGACCGTGTCGACCAGGGTCGGCAACAGGTCGAGGTGGCCCGGGACCCATTGCAGGGTGGCATTCGAGACCAGGACGTCGACCGGGATGGTCGGGTGCCAGGAGCGCAGGTCCGCCTCGACGAAGGTCACGCCGGTCAGGGCGTCGTCGGCCTGCGCCGCCGCGATCATCTGGGGGCTGGCGTCGACGCCCGTGACTGCCGCGTCGGGCCACCGCTGCGCGAGCAGGACGGTCAGGTTGCCGGGGCCACAGCCGAGGTCGACGACCGTACGGGGATCGGTCGCCCCGACGCGGGCGAGGAGATCGACGAACGGGCGGCCACGCTCTCCGGCGTAGCGCAGGTAGTGCTGGGGGTCCCACCGGTGCACCATGGCACTCCTCTAAATCTTGACGTCAAGACATCTTCAGTGTGACCGTAAGATGTCTTGACGTCAAGACAGATGGGGGTGCGTCACGAAGCGACCGCGAGCGCCTTCCAGCCGAGCTTGTCCGTGCCCGCCGTCTTCACGTGGAGGACCCCGGTGTCGGTGTCGATGTACTGGGATCCGATCGGTGCGGCCACCTTGCCGTCAGGGGTGCCGGCCCCGGCGAGACGGAAGTGTCCGCTGGTCGCCTCCGCCCCGGCGCTGGTGAGGGCGCCGAGCCGATTGCCGTAGCTCTCGACGTCGATGATGCGAATGTTGGAGGGCGCTGGCTTCCCGGCGATCGGGACCAGCGCAACGGCGGCCAGCTGGGTCGGGGTCTCGGCGTCGTCGAAGACACATCCGCCGTGGACCGACACCCGGTCGACCGAACGGATCTCGATGCCGTGGGCAATGTTGTTGGAGACCTGCGGGTTGACCACCCGGAAGTCGTCGGTGATGCCGAAGTAGCTGACGATGGCGATCCCACTGCCCTTGTTGCCCCGCGCGATGTGATCGGTGATCACCACTCGGGTCCCGGCACCGGACAGGAAGCCGTTGAGCGCGTTGTCGGAGGTGTCGACGCCGACGAGTTGGATGTCGCGGGGGTGCTGGGGGACCAGGTTGGTGCCCATCAGGATGCCGTTGCCACCATTGTCGGAGTACTGCCCTCCGATCACCTGGACGTTCGTCGAGGGGGTGCCGACACCGGCCGGGTAGCCGTCACAGGTGATCTGCAGTCCGGCCCCCTGGTTGTGGTGTCCCTGGCAGTCGACGAAGGTGACGCTGTCGGCGCCGGAGACCCCGAAGCCGGGCTGGTAGCCGAGCGATCCCGACACGTTGCGCGCCTCGCAGCCCTCGACCCGGATGTGGTGCGAACCGTTGGCGATGTAGTAGCCCGGCTTGGACGTTCCGTCGACCAGACAGTTGCGCAGCACACCGGTGGTGCCTTGCGAGGTGCCGATGCCGTTGGTGAGCCGCTTCCGTTCGGTCAGCTTCGCAGCGTCGCCGATCACGGTCACGTTGTCCAGGAGGAGATCCTTGCAGTTGTTGAAGATGATGATGCCGCCATTGGTCGGTCCGTACCCCTTCATGGCCCGGAAGGTGAGGTCACGGACGTTGACCCCGTGGACCGGCTGCGGGTTGGCCTCGGTGTCGCCGGTGCTGCGGTTCACCATGAGCCCGAAGTAGTCCATCTCGATGGAGATCGAGGCGCCACCCAGCCCGCGCAGTTGGAGTCCGTCGATCTCGGCCCGCAGTGCTTGGTTGATGACGTAGTCGCCGCGCGGCACCCGGATCGCGGTGGTGACCGCGTCCTTCTTGGCGGTGTTGAGCGCGGCCTGGATGGCGGCCCAGTCAATTTCATCGGTGAGGGCAGTCGCATGAGGATAGAGCGCCTGCGCCTCGGCCAGGGTGTCGAACCGCTCGGACAGCGGGTGATTGGTGCCATCACCGATCGCGCCGTACCACCAGACATCGAGTTCGTTGTCGAGCAGGATGCGCTGGTAGCGGGCTCCGTTGGCGCCCACCACCACCGTGCCGGCATTCTCGGCGCTGGTCGTGTCGTCGGGCAGGTATCGGAACGGACCTTCCAGGCGCGGATCCGACACGAAGTAGATCTCGTCCTGGTGCGGCGAGGTCAGAGCGCGCAGGTCGGCGATCGTCAGCGCCGTCATCGTGATCGCTGTGTTGATGGCGGACTGGTCAGCAGGTTTCGCGTGAGCCGGAGCGGTGGCAGCGGCGGCGGTCAGGCCGGCGAGGCCGAGACCGGCGATGATGCTGCGGCGTTGCAGAGCGGGCATGGGTCATCTCCTGTGGGTGAGGTGTGGTCGTACGGGGTTTGATCGAGAGTGGTGGGGACGTGACGTCGGCCTCAGCCGTGCCGGGCGGCGAAAGCGTCCTGGTACTCCGCGCGGATGGCGTCGCCGCCGCCGGAGCGCCACTCCTGGACGATGCCGTCCCAGCCGGACACGGTCGTGCGTCCGGTGATCACGTCGAGGGTGGCGTTCATGATCTTGACGTTGAGCTGGGCGCCCGCCGAGGAGTCCTCGGCGGAGTAGAGCCCGTTGGTCGGCAGCGGGAGCGCGGTGGCGCCGACGCGGGCTTCGTAGTCGCATTCCGCCTTGACGGTGTCCTCGTAGCCCGGCGCGAACATCACCATCGGTGAACCCGGCAGGTAGTTGGCGACAATCTTCTCCTTGGTGCCGGTTTCGGTGAGTTGCGGACCCTTGCCCTCGACCCAGGTGAAGTCAGTGCCCTCCTTGCCGAACTGGACGTGCAGCCACTCCTTCGTGCCGAACGGCGCCGCCATGGCATTGAGCACCGAGAGCAGTTCCTTCACCCGCGCCGGGGCGACGTCCTTGCGGATGGCGGTGAGCCCGTTGCTGCCACGGCCGAGGTAGACCGGGGCCTTGCCGCCCCCGGCGTACAGGGGTGGCACCACCGGGGCGACCCGGAGACCGGGGGCGGCCTTGGTGTAGACCGGCATGGCGGAGGTGAAGCCGGCTCCGCCGACCTCGAACAACAGGAACTGCCCCGACTGGAACAGCAGGGCAACCTGCGGATTGGCCAGGGCCTGGGGATGGAACATGCCTTCGGCCCACATCCTGCGCACCAGGTCGAGCCACTGCTTGTACTGCTCGGTCTCGACATCGTGGGTGAACCGGCCCCCCTCTTCCGCCCAGGTGTTGGGGACGCCACAGATCTGCCGGGTGAAGTTCGACGGATACGGCGAGACCATCGCGTACCGGTCGGCCTTCGGGTCGGTGACCGCGCGGCAGAAACTGAGGAAGTCCTCCACGGAGGAGAAGTCGATCGACTGGCCCAGTGACTCGATGATGTCCATCCGTGCCTCGAGGCGGTTGGCGATCGGCAGCAGCGGCATCGGGACTCCGCGCACCGCACCGTCGAACAGTGCTGCATCCCAGGTCGTCGAGGAGAAGTTGGCCAACATCGGATAGTCCGTGACGGCCTCGCCGGAGAGATGCTCCGACAGATCGGAGAACCGCGCTTCGAGCAGGTCATCGAGCTTGGGCACGCTGGGGATCCGCACCACCTCGGGGATGTCCCCGGCGGCGATCCGTGCCTGGAACTGATTGGTGTAGTCCGCACCCGGAACCATCGTGATGTCCAGAGTGATGCCGAGTTGCTCGTTGAGGTTCTGCCAGAAGGCGTTGCTGGCCATGGGGGGCGGAGTGAAGATGCTCAACGGCGCCAGGCAGGCGATCGGCTCGGTGAGGTTGAGCTTCTCGGGCAGGATGCTGGTGCGATCTGTCGGGAAGGCCAGGTAACCGTCGATGGCATTCGGATTGGCCGCGGGGATGTCGGGCTGGATGCCGGCGAATGCCACGTGGTTCGGCCGGCCTGCGGACGCGTCCGACGTCGCACTCGGTGCTGGCGGGCCAGGGGTGAGGGGCGTGCTGCAGCCGGTTGCGGCTCCGAGTCCGGCGACGGCGGTGGCGCCGAGCAGCCGTCGGCGGCTGAGGATGCTGGTCGGTCCGGTATCCATGATCAACTCCGTTGTCCTGTCACCTGCCGGTGCAATGGATGTTGCCGGAACGCTAGGAACACCGCCGACCGGGGTCAACGGTCGCCGACATCGGATCAGCGGGAGGAGAGTGTCAAGAAGTTCTGTGCCACTGCACCGGCGGGAAGTACCAACTGATCGTGTCGTGATCGGTGCCGCTGCTCGTCACGGCCGTCACGGCTGCCCTCAACCGGGCCACGACGTGGTCGGAGTGTCCGGCACCCGCTGCGACCGCGGTGAGGTGCTCCTGCCACGACACCCGTTCGTGGCAACTGGTGATCGTCACCCCCGGCACGCGGCGCCACTCCTCGGTCACATCGTCGTCGAGCATCCCGTGGTTGCCCACGATGATGCGCAGGTCAGCGTCGCCGTCATCGTGATGCAGGCCTCGGACGAACTCGTCGAACTCGGCATCACCCAGGCGTGGGAAGCATCGGTCGATGCCGGGCAGGGCAGCCAGCCGAGCGAACAGTGACGACTCGATCTGGGTCCGCGGGCGGTGCTGGCCGGGTGCCGGTCGCTGCGGCCGGCGCAGCGTCCAGTAGGCGAACGCCAGATCCGGTGGGCTCAGGTGTAGCCCGGCCAGGCCGACGACCTCGGTCGGCAGCACTCGGGCCAACGAGGTCGGTGGGCCGGACGGTCCTCCCGGCGTCACCCCCCAGCGACGCCAGGTCGCCCGCACCGAGGCTGGTGCGAGCCCGAGATGCCCGGCGACGGCGGTGGCGGTCGTCCGTGGGCCGAGATCTGCCGCGCCGGTCGCGACCAGAATCCGTACGTCGTGCACCCGTGGTCGGCCGGGGCGTGGCGCGTCGGCCAGTGCAGGATGCCCCTGGGGTGAGGGGTCGCTGTCCGGCACCCTGCTGGCCTGCCAGCGCCGACGCCACCGACCAACGCGTTGCCGGGTGGTCCCGAGTTCGGCAGCGATGGCCGAATCGCTCCAGCCGTCCGCGGCGAGCAGCACCATCGCGGCGCGTTCGCGTGTGCGGTCCACCTGCCGTGACGCGGCTGAGAGTTCATCTCGCTCACTGCCGGTGAGTCTCTCCGAGACGCCGTTGCGCTGGGGCATGGGTGAGGTCTTCCCTCCGCTGGGTCACCATGGCTGCGAGTGCGGCAACTGTAACGGAACTTCATGGCATCGGAGTCGTCGAGGTCGCGCACGCCGGCGTTATCCAACTGTGACGGAGGAAGCGGGGTCGGCGGTGTACGGTCACGGGCTGAGCGATCCAGCAGGTGGGTCGAGGGGATGGATCAGGGTGCAGTGATGGGACTTCGGCTCGCGGTGGTCGGGTGCGGGGGGATGGCGCAGCTGCATCGAGATGCGCTGGCTGGCCAGCAACGTCGGTTCGACGTCGTGGCGGCGGTGGATCCGGTACCGGAGCGCGCGGCTGAGTTCGCTGCGGCCTTTCGGGGTGCACGTCCGGTTCGTGAGGTGTCGGAGGTGGTTGACGACATCGACGCAGCACTGGTGATCGCGCCCCACCATGTGCACCACGACGTCGGTCTGCGACTGCTGCAGTCCGGTCGGCACGTCCTGATGGAGAAGCCACTTGCCCTTGACGAGCAGGAGTGTCGCGATCTGATCCGGGCCTCGGGTGCGGGGGGCGGGATCTTGATGGTGGCGTACCCGATGAGGTACCACCCGCTCGTCCTCAGCCTGCGGGACCAGGTCAGGTCCGGTGTGGTCGGCGAGGTGTTCCAGATGTCGATCTGGACCGAGCAGTACACCCGGTACGCGGACGCACACTGGGCGAACCGGCGCAGCACGGTGGGCGGTGGACAGTTGTTCTCCCACGGGTGCCACTACATCGACCTGTTGGTGTGGCTGCTCGGCGAGCCGGTGCGTGGCTCACACCTGGGCACGCGCCGGGGCACCGAGTGGATGGAGGGTGAGGGGACGAGCAACGTCCAGATCGAGTTCGCCTCCGGTGCTCTCGGGTACCACTTCGGTACCTGGGGCGCCCGCGCGACCCGGTTGGGCTACCGCATCCATGTTCACGGCACGTCCGGGTTGCTGGACGCCGACATCATCGAGGGGCGCCTGCGACTGTCGGCCGGAGGTCGAACCCGTACGATCACCCAGGTCAACGGACACGACAAGTATCTGGCCCACGAGCTGGAGCACTTTGCCGACGTCATCGACGGGCGTGCGGTGTTGCGGACCGACGCGGAGACGGCGCTGCGGGGGCTGCAGATCATCTGGCGACTGTACGAGGCTGCTGACGCCGGGGTGGTGGCTGATCTCAGGGGCCTCGGTTTCGGGGACACGGCGGGATCCGTCACTGCCGGAATTATTGGATAGGACCAATCTGGGATACGGTGGGGCGCGTGACCCTTGCTTCCGACCCGGTGGTGCTCGCGCTCGACATCGGGGGGACCAAGATCGCCGGGGCCCTCGTGACGCGGACGGGCAGGTGTACCGCGATGGCGTCGGTCCCCACCCCCGCCCGCGACGGCGCTGGGGCGATCCTGGATGCAGCGGCTCAGCTCGCCGGGACTCTCCGAGCTTCGGAAGAGGGGAACCGGGTACGGGGTGTCGGCCTGGCGGCCGCCGGTGTGGTCGATCCGACCACTGGCGTGGTTGTCTCGGCGACCGACCATCTGGCCGGCTGGGCCGGGACAGACCTGATCGAGGGAATCGCCTCGCGCCTCGAATCCCCTGGACTTCCCGTGCGGGTGCAGAACGACGCACAGGCCCACGCCGCGGGTGAAGCATGGCTGGGAGCGGCTGCCGGGGTCTCGACCGCATTGGTGGTCGCCGTCGGCACGGGCATTGGCGGTGCGGTGACGGTCGACGGCGAAGTGCTGACTGGTCGCCATGGTGCCGCCGGGCATCTGGGACACCTTGCTGTTCCCGCCGCCGCCGGGCTGCCCTGTGCCTGCGGTGGCACCGGGCACGTGGAAGCCCTCGCCTCGGGCGTCGGCCTGGCCCAGCTCCACGCTCGTCTGTCCGGGGCCTCCGGACGCTCGCACAACGTGGCCGGGCCCGGTGTCACCCCGCTGGACGGCCGACAGGTGGCGACGTTGGCGGCGACCGGCGACCCGGTCGCGCTCGAAGCCGTACGGATGGCTGGGGCTGCGCTGGGTGTCGCCGTCGGGGGCGTCTCGAACGTCGTCGCTCCCGATGTGGTCGTGATCGCCGGCAGTCTCACCGGCGCCGGCGAACCATGGTGGACCGCGTTGCGATCGGCCGTGGCGGGTGAACTCATCCCGGCGCTCGCCGGGATTGACGTGGTGGCAGCAGAGTTGGGGGACCGGGCCGCGCTGGTCGGCGCGGCACGACGGGTGTGGCAGGGGTTGGACTGATGGATCGGGACGAGTTGCTGGCCCGGGTGCAGGGACGTCTCGTGGTGTCCTGCCAGGCGTATCCGGGAGAGTCGTTGCGCTTCCCGGAAGCCATGCGGGCGATGGCTCTGTCTGCGGTCGACGGCGGGGCGGCCGCGATCCGGGCCCAAGGCATCGATGACCTGGTCGCGATCCGTGCAGCCATTGAGGTGCCGCTGATCGGGTTGTGGAAGGACGGCGACGACGGGGTCTACATCACTCCCACGATCGAGCACGCCCGGGCTGTTGCGGCGACGGGCAGTGACATGGTGGCCGTCGACGGCACGCGCCGGCTGCGGCCGGACGGTCACACGCTCAGTGAGACCTTTGCCGCCGTCCACCGGGCGGGAGCCCTCGTGCTGGCCGACATCGGGTCGTTCGACGATGCCCGGGCTGCGGTCGATGCCGGCGCGGACGCGCTGGCCACCAGTCTCGCCGGCTACACCGGGGAACGTTCGCGGACGGTCGGTCCCGATCTTGAGCTGATCGCCGAGATCGCCGCCCACACAGAGGTTCCGGTGTTCGCTGAAGGGCGCATCCGGACACCGGCCGAGGCGGCAGCGGCACTCGACGCCGGGGCCTGGGCGGTCGTCGTCGGTACCGCGATCACGCACCCGACGACGCTGACACGCAACTTCGTGGACGCGATCAGTCCGGCCTGAGCTCTCAGCGACGTCCAAACACTCGCTCAGCTGTCAGACACTCGCGCTGGATCGCGCGTGTCAGGCAGGACTGCGCGCTTCACGGCGCAGTTCCTCGGTCAGGGGAGGTCGTCGCCGCGGGCGGTGAGCATCCGCCGGAAGGACTCCACCCGTGCTGCCGAGACCGATCCTGCGGCGACCGCCTGGTCGAGCCCGCAGTCACGCGAGCCGTCGGTGTGCGGACAGGCCCGGGGGCAGTTCTCGACTGCCTCGGCGAGGTCGCCGAAGGCAGCGACGATCCGGTCCGGGCTGACGTGCGACAGTCCGAAGGATCGTACGCCCGGAGTGTCGATCACCCAGCCGCCGGGCGGGGGGAGTTGCAGGGCGATCGCCGAGGTGGAGGTGTGCCGGCCCCGTCCGGTCACCTCATTGACCACACCGGTCTCCCGGTAGGCGTCGGGGATCAGTCGATTCACCAGGGTCGACTTACCGACCCCGGAGTGCCCCACGAACACACTGCGTTCGTCGGCGAGCCACTGCCGCAGGCCGGCGAGGTCGGACTCGGGATCGGTCACCACCACGGGAACGCCCAGGGGCTCGTAGGCGGCGACCAGCGCGTCGGCGGGCGCCAGATCTGCCTTCGTCAGGCAGAGCAGCGGATCCAGACCGGCGTCGTAGCCCGCCACCAGGATGCGATCGATCATCCCCGTCCGCGGGGGCGGATCGGCCAGTGCTGTGACGATCACCAGTTGCGATGCGTTGGCGACGATGGGTCGCTCGTACGGATCGTCATCGTCAGCGGTGCGCCGTAGCACGGTCTCCCGGTCGACCACTTCGACAATGCGCGCCAAGGTGCCCTCGTCGCCGGAGGTGTCGCCGACGACCCGGACCCGGTCTCCCACGATGACGCCCTTGCGGCCGAGCTGTCGGGCCTTGGTGCAGGTCACCGTGCGGTCGGCGACCAGGCAGCGGTAGCGACCGCGGTCAACGGTGATCACCATGCCGACCTCGGCCTTGCGGTAGTCGGGCCGGTCCTTCGTACGAGGACGGCTCCGTCCCCGCGGGCGGTCAAAGCCCGCGTGGTCGTCCTCACCGATTTCGCGAGGCATCTCTCGTCCTCGATCGGCCGGTCAGGAGTCGCTCCCCTCGGAGGACTCCTCCACGGTGCTGATCGCCTCAGCCTCGGTCTCGACGTTGGTGATCGTGTCGGCGATCATCTGTTCCCACAGGGCAGGGAACTCCGGCATCGTCTTGGACGTGCAGCCGATGTCATCGACCGTCACGTCGTCGACGACCAGTCCCAGCAGCGCCCCGGCCTGAGCCATCCGGTGGTCGGCGTAGGCGTGGAAGGTGTTGCCACGCAGCAGCGCCGGATGGATGACCAGTCCGTCCTCGGTCTGGTGCACCCGCGCCCCGAGGCCGGCGAGTTCGGCCTCCAGGGCGGCGAGGCGGTCGGTCTCATGGCCACGGATGTGGGCCACGCCATGGATGTGACTGGTGTGCTTGGCGAGGGCGGCCACGGCAGCCACCACCGGCGTGAGCTCAGAGGCGTCGGAGAGGTCGACCTCGATGCCGTCGGGGGAGTCGTAGCCGGTGACCGTGAAGCCATCGGCATCCAGCCGGGTCTCGCAACCGAACTGGCTGAACAGGTGCCGCAGCTTGTCGCCCGGCTGGGTGGTGCTCAGCGGCCAGTCGGTCACCGTGACCGTCCCCATCGTCACCGCTGCGGCAGCGAGGAAGGGGGCGGCATTCGACAGATCTGGTTCGACGTGCACGTCACGGGCGGCGATGGGGCCGGGATGGACGACCCACCGGCCGTGCTCAGGGTCGTCCTCGATCCGTACCCCGCGATCCCGCAACATCTCCACCGTCATGGCGATGTGGGGCAGTGACGGCAGGGTCGGACCTTCGTGGCGCAGCTCCAGCCCGTCGGGCAGCCGGGCGCCGACCAGGAGCAGTGCCGACACGTACTGGCTGGAGGACGAGGAATCGATCACGACCGGCTCGTCACTGGCGAGCACGGCTCCGGCGACCGTGCAGGGGAGAGCATCGCCGTCCACGCTGGCGCCCAACTGGCGCAGTCCCTCCAGCAGTGGGCGCATCGGTCGGGAGAAGGCCTGCAGGTCGCCGGTCAGCTTCACCGGGCCGTCGGCCAGCACGGCGAGTGCGGCGACGAAACGCATCACCGTACCGGCGAGGCCACAGTCGATCTCGACCCCGCCGGTGAACTGCTGCGGCGGGCTGACGAGCCACTCCTGCTCGCCGATCTCGATGCTCACGCCGAGCTGGCGCAGCGCCGCGATCATCAACTCGGAATCTCGGGCCACCAGCCCGCCGGTGATCCGGGACGGGCCGTCGGCGAGGGCGGCGAGCACCAGGGCGCGGTTCGTCTCCGACTTCGAGCCGGGGACCGTCACGACCGCCGTGATCGGGTACGGCGCCTGCGGGGCCGGCCAGCTGGCGACCGGCGTGCTCGTCACTGCTGCACTCGCTTGCGGGCCCGCTTGACGGCCTTGACGCCGCGTTCTGAGGTGGCCTGGGCGCGCCAGGCGAGGCTCGGCTTGCCCTCGGTGTCCTGCGAGGCCAGCAGCACGCTGCCGACGAGGGCGACGTCAGCCAGGAAACCCTGCAGCTTCGACTGCTTCTCCTCGGGATCCTTGGCGGTCCAGAAGTCGTGGCGAGCGATCGTCTGGGGGGCGACCGTGCCGGCGAGGATCAGCGCGCCGAGGCGGCGAGCCTTGCCCGTGGCAAGGGCGATCCCGCCGACGATCTGGGCGACACCGTTGGCCCGGACCAGGGTGACCGTGTCGGTCGGCACCAGCTCGACCACCTGGGGCGGGGCCACCTTCTGCACCAACGGGACCACGGCATCGGCGAGCGGCTGGGTGGACGGGACCAGCTCCTGTGGCTCGCGGACGGTCTTGATCCCGTTGTAGACGAAGTAGCTCGCCAGCATGGTGCGGGCGGCAGTGCGCAACAAGGACATGTCGAATCCCTCTCTCGGGGCTCCGAGCAGCGGCTGGTGCCGGGACGGAACACATCGGTCATGGCCAACGCTACCGGAGCCTGTGGCATGGATGTGGGCCCCCTTGCGGAACGGGCCGGTGGGTTCGTGTCGGGGGTTCAAGGGGGTCGTCCCCCTTGTTGACGGGGTGGGTGGGTTCGTGTCGGGGGTTCAAGGGGGTCGTCCCCCTTGTTGACGGGGTGGGTGGGTTCGTGTCGGGGG
>Ga0164243_10000197_pt1 | contig 137965 bp, 130 predicted proteins | sample OricompcompostOP_FD_108781 | JGI IMG/M metagenome (GOLD analysis project Ga0164243, IMG submission 108781) | Organic Plus compost microbial communities from Emeryville, California, USA - Original compost - Organic plus compost (OP) | ecosystem: Engineered > Solid waste > Mixed feedstock >...
CCACCGCGGACGACGCCGTCGCCGGCAGCCGGGCCGACTCGGCCTCCTCGGCACCGGCGGCCGAGTCAGCGGCCGGCGACGCCGGGAGCGGGACGAGCTCGTCGACCACCAACACCCAGGAGCCCGGGATCGGCGAGCCCGACCTGGTCTGGACCGACGGCACTCGCCTGGCGACGGTGGTGAACGGCCAGCTCCAGGTGGTGGACCTCGAAGCTGCCGTCGTCACCGCCGAGCTCGACCTCCGACCCGACGACGACACCTCCACCACCCCGACCGGGCTCCTCGTCGACGGCGAGCACGCCCTGGTGATCCAGACCGTCGACCCGATGTGGGCCTACGACATGCCGGTCGCCGCCGAGCGGGGCGGCGTCCCGGTCTTGCCACGGCCGATCGAGCCGGCCACCGTCCTCACCCGGGTCGACCTCGAGGGCGAGCCGACCGTCCTGGGCTCGGTCACCATCGACGGCGCCTACGTCGATGCCCGCATGGTCGACGGCGTCGTGCGGGCCGTCGTGCGCTCCTCCTCCGGCGACCTCGGCTTCGTCCAGCCCGCCGGCTCGAGCGCCTCGGCCCTGGCCCGGGCCATCTCCATCAACCAGGAGGTCGTGGCCGAGAGCACCCTCGACGACTGGCTGCCCTCCATGACGATCACGGTCGACGGACGGGAGCCGTCCTCCGGCCCCGCTGTCGACTGCGCCGCGGTCGACCACCCCACGAGCTTCGGCGGGTTCGACGTCGTCACCGTGGTCGGGCTCGACCTCCGGTCGGGCGCCGTCGACCCTCTGCCCTCCGCCGCCGTGGTCGCCGACGCCGAGACCGTCTACGCCTCTCCGAGCGCCCTCTACGTCGCCACGACCCGCTACCCCGGGGGCCACCCCACCTACGCCCCCGACGGGACCCCGCCCACCACGATCGACCCCGAGGACCGGACCCTCCGCACCGAGATCCACGCCTTCTCCCTCCCGGACGACGTGGCCGCCCGCTACCAGGCCTCGGGGGCGGTGCCCGGCGCGCTGGTGGACCAGTTCGCCCTGTCCGAGCAGGACGGCGACCTCCGCGCGGCCAGCACCGAGGTGCCCGGCGCGTGGGGGTTCCCGATGCCGATCGAGGACGGCCCGGCCTCCTCACCGGCGACCGCCGACGTGGTGGGCCCCACCGTGACCGAGAGCCGCATCACCGTCCTGCGCCCCGACGGCGCCGAGCTGCGGGTGGTCGGGGAGGTGACCGGGCTCGGCCCCACCGAGCAGATCCGGGGCGTCCGCTTCGCCGGTCCCCGCGCCTACGTGGTGACGTTCCGCCAGACCGACCCGCTCTTCGTGGTGGACCTCGCCGATCCCGCCGCCCCACGCGTGGCCGGCGAGCTGAAGATCCCCGGCTACTCGTCCTACCTCCAGGTGCTCGACGAGGGGCGGGTGCTCGGCCTCGGCCAGGACGCCACCGACCGGGGCCGGACCACCGGGCTCCAGGAGAGCCTCTTCGACGTCTCCGACCCGAGCACCCCGACCCGCCTGGCCCAGCTCGTGGTGCCTGACGCCATGTCGACGGCGGAGACCGACCACCACGCCCTCCTGTGGTGGCCCGACGCCCGGCTCCTGGCCGTGCCGTTCGAGCAGTGGGGCCGTGCCGGGTCCAACCCGTCGCCGCGCGCCGGCGTGCTCGTGACCCGGGTGACCGACGACGCCATCACCGAGGTCGGCACGGTCACCCACCCCGGCTCCTCGTCGGGTGGCTACGGCGGCGCGCCGGCCTGCCCGCCGGGGACGGGCTGCATCGAGCCCGCCCTGCCGGTCCTGCCGATCGGCTACCCGACGCCCATCGCCCGGAGCCTGGTGGCCGGCGGCCGCCTGGTGACCGTGTCGACCGCCGGGGTGAAGGTGAGCGACCTCACGACGCTCGAGGACGTCTCGTGGGTGGCGCTGGGCTGAGCCCCTCCCGCGACGGCCGAGCGGCCCGCGCCGCTCAGCCGTCGCGGCCGAGGAGGCTGAACACCTGGCCGGTGGGCCCGTCGTCGGGCAGGCCGGCCAGGAAGAGCGCCAGCGGCACCACGTCCTCGGGCTGCTTGAACCACTCGAGGGCGATGGCGGTGGGGAGCTGGGGCGCCTCGAGCATGTCGACGGCGATCTCGGTGCGCACCGGGCCGGGGACGATCTCGTTGACCGCGATCCGGGCCTCCCGCCACTCCACCGCCAGGCACCGCACCAGCATGGCGGCGGCCGCCTTCGACACCGAGTACGCCGCCGCGCCCGGCATGGGCCGCCGTCCCGCCCCGGATCCCATCACGAGGAACTTCCCACCCCGGTCGGCCAGGTGGGGGTACGCCGCCCGGGCGAGGGCGTGCACGCCCTGGAGGTTCACGGCCAGCACCTCGGCGAAGGCCGCGACCGGGTCGTCCCGCGTGGTGGGCGCGGCGATCCCCGCGTTGGCGAGCACCAGATCGAGCCGCCCGAAGCGGTCGACGGCCCGCTCGACGAGGGCGGCGACGGCCGCCGGGTCGGCGACGTCGCAGGGCACCGCCAGCGCCGACCCGCCGGCCGCGGTGATCTCGTCGGCCACCGCCTCGACCTGGGACGCCGTGCGGGCCGCCACCACCACGGCGGCACCCGCCTCCGCCCAGCCCCTGGCGATGGCGCGGCCGATCCCGCGACCGCCACCGGTGACGAGGGCGACCTTGCCCGAGAGGTCCACGTGGGTCTGCACGGCCGGGAGCCTAGGGTCGCCGTCACCCACCCCGTGGTGAGGCGAGAGGCGGGCGCGCGGTGGTCGTCCGGGTATCAGTCGGCCCGGTACCCGACGGCCCCCCAGCGACCCGCCGGGCGCAGGGCGGCCCGCACCCCGCCGGAGTGGCACCGCAGCAGGCGTCCCTGCTCGTGCACCGGGCCCATCGCCGCACCGGAGCGCGCCACCGCCTCCATGACGTCGATCCCCTCGACGTCGTAGATCGTGAGGTAGTTGGGCCCGAACGGCGCCGGGTCGGTGCGCACCCAGCGGCTGGCGTCGGTGAAGCCGCCCGACCCCAGCATGTCGGGGATGTGGGTCGACGCCAGCCACTCGTTCCACTCCGCGTCGAGCCGGCGGTCGTTGGGCCCGACGTAGGCGATCACCTGGCCGGTGACCGAGGCCCGGGGCTCGAGCCGGCCGGGCCAGCCGACGGCCGCCTCCAGCACGTCCACCGCGCTGATGGTGTGCAGCGGGTGGAGCCGGTCGGCGTCCCGGGCGCCGGCCAGGTGCGCCATCAGGGCGGCGCCCCCGGCCGGGTCCTCGATCTCGTGGATGGTGACGTGGGTGAACCCCACCGCCGGGGAGGCGCCGGCCGGCCGGTCGGCGACCTCCCATCGGGTGGTGACCCACGCCCCGCACGCCGCGGCCGAGGCCGGCACGTGCTCGTCGTCGACCCACGCGTCCCACTCCGCCTCGGCGTGGACGTCGCTGGGACGGGTGAACTCGACCGCGATCGCCCGGGTCCTCCCCGGCTCACGTGCCACGAAGCTGCTACTACCGCTGCGAGAGCGAGCCGGGGCGATCGACCGAGCGCGGGTCCTCGCCCGAGTCGCGGATGCGGACGATGCGGTTCATGGCGTTGAGGAAGGCCCGGGCCGACGCCTCGACCACGTCGGTGGAGAGGCCCCGACCGGGCATCGACATCCCACCCGACTCGAAGCGCAGGGCCACGTCGGCCAGGGCGTCGACTCCGCCGGTGACCGAGGTGACCGTGTAGTCGGTGAGCACACCGTCGAGGTCGGTGGCGACCTTGATGGCCTTGCACGCCGCGTCGACCATGCCGTCGCCCTCGGCGGTGGCCTCGAGCCGCTCGCCGTTGCTGTCGATCACGACGGTGGCGCTCGGGGTCTGGGCCGAGCCGCCCCGGGCGTCGATCGACACCAGCTGGTAGGCGTAGCGCACGGTGTCGCCCATCTCCTCGGCGACCAGGGCCTCCAGGTCGGCGTCGCTCAGCTCGACCTTGCGGTCGGCCAGCTCCTTGAACCGGGTGAACACCTGGTTCAGGGCGTCGCCGTGCAGATCGTAGCCCATCTTCTTGAGGGTGTCGGCGAAGGCGTGGCGGCCGGAGTGCTTGCCCAGCACGATCTTGGACTCGCCCGCGCCCACCGAGGCGGGGTCCATGATCTCGTAGGTGCTGCGCTCGTTCAGCACGCCGTGCTGGTGGATGCCCGACTCGTGGGCGAAGGCGTTGCGGCCCACGACGGCCTTGTTGTACTGCACCGGGTAGCCGGTGAGCCGGCTCACCAGGCGGCTGGTGCGGGCCAGCTCCTCGGAGCGGATGCCGCAGTCGACGCCGCCGAAGTAGTCGGCCCGGGTGCGGACCGCCATCACGATCTCCTCGAGGGCGGCGTTGCCCGCCCGCTCCCCCAGCCCGTTGATGGCGCACTCCACCTGGCGGGCCCCGCTGTGCACGGCGGCCAGGGAGTTGGCCACGGCCAGCCCCAGGTCGTTGTGGCAGTGGGTGGAGATGACGTAGTCGCCCTTCACCTTGGTGCGCACGTCGTGCAGGCGCTTGGCGTACTCCTCGGGGATGCCGAAGCCGACGGTGTCGGGGATGTTCAGCGTGGTGGCGCCGTTGTCGACGGCGATCTGGAGCACCTCGCACATGAAGTCGAAGTCGGAGCGGGAGGCGTCCTCCGGCGAGAACTCGACGTCGTCGGTGTAGCCCCGCGCCCGGCTCACGCCGGCGGCGGCCTCGGCCTTCACCTGGTCGGGGGTCATGCGCAGCTTGTGGCGCATGTGGGTGTCGCTGGTGGCGATGAACACGTGGATGCGCCGGCGGGCGGCGGGCTCGATGGCCTCCCAGCAGCGGTCGACGTCGCCGGCCGCGGTGCGGGAGAGGCCGCAGATGACCGGGCCCGAGACGCCCTTGGCGATGGCCTGCACCGCCTCGAAGTCGCCCTGGCTGGCGATCGGGAAGCCGGCCTCGATGACGTCGACCCCGAGGCGGGCCAGCTGCTCGGCGATCTCCAGCTTCTCGCCCTGGTCGAGGGAGATGCCCGGCGACTGCTCGCCGTCGCGGAGGGTGGTGTCGAAGATGATCAGGCGGTCAGCGGGGTCCGGCGCGGCGTCGGGGGTGGGGGTCGAGTCCATGAGGTGCCTTTCGAGGCGGGTGAGCGTCATCCAGGGCGAGTCAGGGGCGAGTGCGTCGGTGCGGGGCACCGGGGCCGGAAAACGACGAGACCTCCCGGCCCGAGGGCGCAGGAGGTCGACGAGCACCGGTATGGGGGCACTCGCCCTATCTAAGGAGGAGCTCCAGAGCGGTCGGGCACAGGCGCATGGGTGCAAGTGTGCCGACTTCGGCGCCGTTCTTCAACCCCGCAGCCCGGACGGGCGCCGCCACGGGCCCATACGTCGGCTGCGCCGTCAGTCCTCGTCGAGCCGGCGGACGTCGAGGTTGACGAACTCGGGACCGGCCGTGGCCAGCTCGGCGATGCGGCCGGCGACCTGGCCGGTAGCGGGGAGCTGGTCGTTCTGCTCCGCCGCCAACCGGTCGGCGAACTCCACGATCACGTAGAAGTCGCCAGGGTGGTCCCGGTCCTCGCAGACGAGCTGGCGCAAGGCCGTCCGCTGTCCCTCGGTGGCGGCCCTCCACTCGTCGTGCAGGGCTTCGATCTCGTCGGCGCGGTCGGTCGAGAGCTTGATGATCTGGACGAAGCGCATCCCCGTACCCCCTCGGCACGCCGCCGCCCGGAGCGATCGTCGCGCCTCGGGGACGGACGGTGAAGGGACTGGGGGCTAGAGGGTGGCGACCGAGACGATGCCGTCGACGGCGCGCAGGGCGTCGCACACCGACGGGGGCACCGCCTCGGAGGTGGCGAGGACCATCATCGCGGAGGCACCGCTGGCCGACTGGCCCACGTCCATGTCGGCGATGTTCACGCCGGCCTCGCCGACGATGGTGCCGACCCTGCCGATCATGCCGGGCCGGTCGTCGTTGCGGACGACGAGCATGTGGTTGGCGGGAGGCACGTCGACGCGGTGGTCGTCGACCATCACGAGCCGGGCCTCACCCTCGAGGCCGACGAGGGTGCCGGAGAGGTTGTGCTCGCCCGCCCGCACGGTGATCAGGTTCACGAAGTGGTGGGTGGTGGTCGTGGCCGACTCGGTGACGGTGATGCCGTGCTCCTCGGCCAGCTTCGGCGCGTTCACGTAGGACACCGGGTCGTCGCTGATGCGCCCGAAGAAGCCCTTGAGGAGCGACAGCGTGAGGATGCGCGTGTCGTAGCCGCCGATCTCGCCCTCGTAGGCGATCTCCAGCGAGGTGACCGAGCCGGCGAGCCCGCCGAACAGCGAGCCCAGGCGCTCGGCCAGCGGCAGGAACGGCCGCACCGTCTCGCTCGCCTCGGCGGCGTTCACGTTCACGGCGAAGGGCACGAACTCGCCGGCGAGGGCGAGGCCGACCATCTCGGCGATGGTGTCGCCGGCCTTGTCCTGGGCCTCGTGGGTGCTGGCACCGAGGTGCGGGGTGACCACGACCTCGGGCAGCTCGAAGAGGGGGGACTCGGTGGTGGGTTCCTTGTCGAAGACGTCGAGGGCGGCGCCGCCGACGTGGCCCGACCGGATGGCCTCGGCCAGGTCGGCCTCCACCACGATGCCCCCGCGGGCGACGTTGATGATGCGGATGCCCTTCTTGGCCTTGGCCAGGCGATCGGCGTCGATGAGCCCGATGGTCTCGGGGGTCTTGGCCACGTGGATGGTGACGAAGTCCGAGGTGGCCATGAGGGTGTCGAGGTCGACCAGCTCGATGTTCATGCGGCGGGCCATCTCGGCGGAGACGAAGGGGTCGTAGGCGACGAGCTTCATGCCGAAGGCCATGGCCCGCTGGGCGACCAGCTTGCCGATGCGGCCCAGCCCGATGACGCCGAACGTCTTGTCGGCCAGCTCGACGCCGGTCCAGCGGCTGCGCTCCCAGCGGCCCGACTTCAGGGCGGCATCGGCCTGCGGCACGTTGCGGGCCTGCGCGAGCAACAGCGCCATGGTGTGCTCGGCGGCCGAGAGGATGTTCGACTGCGGCGCGTTCACCACCATGACGCCCCGGTCGGTCGCGGCGGCGGTGTCGACGTTGTCGAGGCCGATGCCGGCCCGACCGACCACCACCAGCTCGGTGCCCGCGGCGAGGACCTCGGCGGTGACCTGGGTGGCGGAGCGGATGATGAGGGCGTGGGCGCCCTTCACCGCCTCCAGCAGCTGGTCGGGGGCCAGCCCCTCCTGCACGTCGACGGTGTGCCCCGCGGCGCGGAGGCGGTCGAGGCCGCCCTCGGCGATCGGTTCGGTGACCAGGATTCGGGCCATAGGGCCTCAATCCTGACCGGGTGGGCGCAGAGCTGCCAACCGTGGGGCGCCGTCAGGGGCCGGTGTGACCGATCACCGCGAGGCCAGGAGGTAGCTGACGAAGAACACCACCAGCGGGACGACCACCAGGGCGACGACGGCCCCGAGGACCAGAGGCCACACCGAGCCGCGCGACGGCGTCAGGGGCTCCCAGCCCTCGTCGACCACGCTCCTGCGCTCACGCCGCTCGTCGGTGCCCGCCACACCTCTCCTGTCGGTCGGGGGGCCGCCCGCCTTGAGCCACCCCGGGGGTCAGAGGTTCTCGATCTCGATCGGCTCGACCTCGTCGGCCAGGTCGAACCCGAGCACCCGACTGTAGAAGTAGGCCTCGGCCTCGATGGCGCGGACGATGGTCTCGGCCTTCCGGAAGCCGTGCTGCTCGCCCTCGAACAGGAGGCAGGCGTGGGGCAGCCCGTTGTCGGCGAGGGCCTCCACCAGCGCCTCGGCCTGGTTCGGCGGGACGACGACGTCTTCGGCGCCCTGCAGCACGATCACCGGGCAGTCGATCTCGTCGAGGTGGTGGATCGGTGAGCGCTCGACGTAGAGGGAGCGGCGCGCGGGGTAGGGCCCGACCAGGGTGTCGGTGTAGTGCGCCTCGAACTTGTGGGTGTCGGTGGCGAGGGTCTCGAGGTCGGCGATGCCGTAGAGGCTCGCCCCGGCGGCGAAGACCTCGCGGAACGCGAGGGCGCAGAGGGTGGTGAACCCGCCGGCGCTGCCTCCCCGGATGATGAGGCGGTCCCGGTCGGCGTCGCCCCGGTCGACGAGGAGGCGGGTGGCGGCCACGCAGTCGTCGACGTCGACGATGCCCCACTCGCCGTTGAGCCGCCGCCGGTAGCGGCGCCCGTAGCCGGACGACCCGCCGTAGTTGACGTCGACCACACCGAAGCCCCGGGAGGTCCAGAACTGCACGGCCAGGTTGAGCTGGGGCCGGGCCGCCGACGTCGGGCCGCCGTGGCTGAGCACGATGAGCGGGGGCGCCTCCCCTTCGGGTCCCACCAGGTCCGGGTGGGTCGGCGGGTAGAAGAGCGCGTGTGCGAACCGGTCGCCGGTGGTGGCGAAGCTGACGGGCTCGGGCACCGACAGCACGGCCGGATCGAGGCCGAGGTCCCGCGGCGGGCGCAGCACCGCCTGCTCGACGGGCGTGGACCCGTCGCCGGCCACCTCGGCCGGCACCTCGACCGCCACGACGGCGGCCTCGGCGGTGGGCGACGCCCCGACGAGCACGGCGCCCGAGCCGAACGCCCTCAGCGACGAGAGCGACGTGAACGGCGACCGCACCGGCACCACCGGTCCACCACCGGCCGGCGCCACGCCGAGGTGGTCGAGGCCGTCGCGGCTGAAGGCCACCAGGACCCGACCGTCGGCGAGGAGGGCGTAGCGGGACTGGTCGAACACCCACGGCGGCACACCGATGTCGCCCTCGACCGATGCCACCACCGCGGGCTCGGGGGTCGCCGTGCCGGGCCCCGAGGCGACGACCGCGGCGACCTGGTCGGGCGGGAGGCGGTAGAGGTTCCACCAGTCGGTGCGGTCCGACAGGTAGTGGAGGGAGCCGTCGGCACCCCACTCCGGTTGGATGACCGATTCGTCACGGCTGCCGGCCACGGCCACGGAGGGACCGAGCGAGATCGCCCGCTCGCCGCCGGGATCGCTGTGGAGCTCGGCCACCCGCAGCTCGGTGCCGTCCCACGGCATCTCCGGGTGCTGCCACTGGTACCAGGCGAGGTACCGCCCGTCGGGGCTCACCCGGGGGGCGGCCACGAAGTCCGGCCCGGAGACGAGCACGACGGGCTCCTCGACGTCGCCACGAGGTCGGGACCACACCGCCACGATCTCGTTCGTCGGCTCACCGTCGTCGCCGGGGGCCGGGTGGCGCTCCCGGACGCAGACGACCCAGCGGCCGTCGGCGGTGAACCGGCTGTCGGCGTAGCGCAGACCGTGGTGGTGCGCTGGCTCGGGGGTGAGCACGAACGGCTCGTCGGCACCGGCGTCGAGCCGCCACAGGCGCTGGTCGGCCCAGTTGGAGAACACCAGGTCGGCCTGGTGGAGGCACCAGGCGCCACCGCCGTACTCGTGCACCCGGGTGCGGGCCCCGAACCCGTCGGGCAGGACGTCGACCGCCTCACCCCCGGGACGGTGGCGCACGATCTGCACCCGGCCGCCCTCCTCGGGCCGTCCCTCGGCCCACCACACGTCGACCATGCCGACGGCGACCTCGCCGAGCGACACCGAGCTCGCCACCAGCAGGTCGGCGGTGATCGGCGACGGCCAGCTCCCGTAGGGGCGTTCCTCCATCAGGCGGTCTCCTCCGGCTGGGCGGGATCGGTGAGGACGGTCGACCCGTGGCCGTCGGCCACGAGGTGCTGGACGACGTCGAGGGGCGGGTGGTTGGCCCACCCGGAACCGGGCCAGTTGAACCAGCCCGACGAGGCCCACGTGCCGCCGTCGGGGTGCAGCGTGGTGCCGGTGACGTAGGACGACAGGTCCGACGCCAGGAACACCACCGGGCCGGACACGTCGGTGGGGTCGCCCAGGCGCCCCATCGGCACGGCGATCGGCGCACCGCCGGCGGTGAGCGCGGTCATGGCGTCACCGCCCAGGCGGTGCATGTTCGACGTGGGTGCGATGTCGGGCGCCACCGTGTTCACCCGGATGCCGTGGGGGGCGAGCTCGACGGCGAGGGTGCGGCTGAACTGCTCGACGGCGGCCTTCGCCGCCGAGTAGACGGCGAAGCCGGGTGCGGCCCGGTGGGCTTCGATGGTGGTGACGGTGACGATGCTCCCGCCCCGGCCGCCGGCTCGCAGGCGGGGGATGGCCAGGGAGCACGCATGCAGCACGTGGGTGAGGTTGGTGCGGAGCAGGGCGTCCCACGCCCGGGGTGAGGTGTCGACGAAGGGCGCCATGAACGTGCCGCCGACGACGTTGACGACGGTGTCGAGCCGGCCCCAGCGCTCGTCGACGGCCGTGAACAGGGCGCCGAGCACCTCGGGGTCGCGGGCGTCGCCGTGGTGCACCACCACGTCGGCGCCCCGCTCCCCCATCTCGGTCTCGAGGCCGGCGACCGCGTCCGGGTCGATGTCGACCACGGCCACGCCCACCCCGTTGGCCGCCAGGTCGGCGACGATGGCCCGCCCGAGGCCACCGGCTCCCCCGGTGACCACGGCGACGGTGCCGGCCAGCCCGGCGCGCTCCTCGAACCAGCCCACGCCTCCGGCGCCGCCTACTCGGCCCGGCTCAGCAGCTCGGCGATGCGGCCGACGCCTTCGGTGATGTCGTCGTCGCTGGTGGCGAAGGACAGGCGGGCGTAGCCGGGGGCGGCGAACGCCTCGCCGGGCACGATGGCCACCTTCGCCTTGTCGAGGATGACCTCGGCCAGCTGGAGCGTGTCGGTGGGGGTGACGCCGTCGATGGTGCGGCCGAGGACGCCCTCGAACGACGGGAAGGCGTAGAACGCGCCCTGGGGCTCCATGGCCGTGACGCCCGGGATGTCGTTGAGCAGGCCGTGGATGAGCGTGGCCCGCCGGGCGAAGGCCTCCCGCATCTCGACGACGCAGTCGAGGTCGCCGGCCACCGCGGCCAGGGCCGCCCGCTGCGACACGTTGGCCACGTTGGAGGTGGAGTGGGACTGGAGGTTGGTGGCCGCCTTGATGAGGTCGGCGGGGCCGATCATCCAGCCCACCCGCCACCCGGTCATGGCGTAGGTCTTGGCCACGCCGTTGAGCACCACGCAGGTGTCGGCCAGCTCGGGCACCTGGGCCAGGATCGACGTGAAGGTGTGGTCGCCGAAGGTGAGGTGCTCGTAGATCTCGTCGGTGATCACCCAGATGCCGTGCTCGAGCGCCCACTCACCGATGGCCTTCACCTCCTCGGCGGGGTAGACCGCGCCGGTGGGGTTGGACGGCGACACGAACACCAGGGCCTTGGTGTCGGGGGTGCGGGCCGCCTCCAGCTGCTCGACGGACACCCGGAAGCCGCTCTCGACGTCGGTGGGGAGCACCACCGAGGTGCCACCGGCGAGGGCGATGGGCTCGGGGTAGGTGGTCCAGTACGGGGCCGGCAGCAGCACCTCGTCGCCGGGGTTCAGCAGCGCCTCGAACGTGTTGTAGACGGCGTGCTTGCCGCCGTTGGTGATCAGCACCTGGCCGGGCAGGAACTCCACGCCGGAGTCGCGCAGGGTCTTGGCGACCACCGCCTCCTTCAGCTCCGGGAGCCCGCCCGCCGGGCTGTAGCGGTGGTTCTTCGGGTCGGCGCAGGCGGCGACCGCCACCTCGACCACGTGGGCCGGGGTCGGGAAGTCGGGCTCACCGGCACCGAAGCCGATCACCGGCTCGCCCGCGGCCTTCAGGGCCTTGGCCCGGGCGTCGACGGCGAGGGTGGCCGACTCGGTGATGGCCGCGACGCGGCGGGACAGGCGCTCGAGGGCCATGGCGCAGAGCTTCCTCGTGGTGATCGTCGTCAGGGGCCCATGAACGCTACCCGACCCCTGCCGCGGCCCCGAAGCGAGATCGCTCCACCGAGGGCGGCCTCCATCGCGTTTCGTCGGACGGGGGTCGGGGTGGGACGATGGGCCCGTGAGCGCGACCCCCCAGATCACGATCCCCGCCGACCTCCTGCCCGCCGACGGCCGCTTCGGTTGCGGCCCCTCGAAGGTCCGCCCCGAGGCCGTCGAGGCCCTGGCGGCAGCGGGCGCCAGCTACCTCGGCACCAGCCACCGCCAGGAGCCGGTCCGCTACATGGTCAGCCGCCTGCGCAACGGCCTGGCCGAGCTGTTCGCCCTCCCCGACGGCTACGAGATCCTGCTCGGCAACGGCGGCTCCACCGTCTTCTGGGACATCGCCACGTTCGGGCTCATCGAGCAGCGGTCGCTGCACGCCAGCTTCGGCGAGTTCTCCTCCAAGTTCGCCAAGGCCTCCGCCGCCGCCCCCTTCCTCGACGAGCCGGTGGTCGTGAAGAGCGACCCCGGCACCCATCCCGACGTGGTGGCCGACCCCTCGGTCGACGTCTACGCCCTCACCCACAACGAGACCTCGACCGGCGTCGCCATGGAGCTGCGCCGCCCGGAGGGCGCCACCGACGGCCAGCTGGTGCTGGTCGACGCCACCTCCGCCGCCGGCGGCCTGCGCTTCGACCCCAGCCAGACCGACGTCTACTACTTCGCCCCGCAGAAGTGCCTGGCCTCCGACGGCGGCCTGTGGCTCGCCGCGGCGTCGCCCGCCGCCATCGAGCGGATCGAGCGCATCGGCGCCACCGACCGCTGGATCCCCGAGTCGCTGAGCCTCACCACCGCCCTCGACAACTCCCGCAAGGACCAGACCTACAACACGCCGGCGCTGGCCACCGTGTTCCTGGCGGTGCAGCAGGTCGAGTGGATCAACGAGAACGGCGGCCTGCACTGGGCCGCCGGCCGCAGCGACCGCTCGGCCGAGGCGATCTACGGGTGGGCCGAGGCCTCGTCGTACGCCACGCCCTTCGTGAGCGACCCGGCCAAGCGCAGCCACGTGGTGGCCACCATCGACCTCGACGAGTCGATCGACGCGGCGACCGTCAGCAAGGTGCTGCGGGCCAACGGCGTCGTCGACACCGAGGCCTACCGCAAGCTGGGCCGCAACCAGATCCGCATCGCCCTGTTCCCGGCGATCGATCCCGAGGACGTGGTCGCCCTCACCGCCTGCATCGACCACGTGGTGTCGGCCCTCTCCTGACCGCTCCCCCGACCCTGGCTCATCTGGTCAGGTCATGCCTGACCACATGAGCCAACGTCGACGCGGGCTCAGGGGGCGGGCGGCGCCAGGAGGTGGGCGGCCGCGTCGGTGAGGGTCTTGCGCCCGACCATCACGTGCTGGGTGGCGGCGTTGACGTCGCGGAAGCACCGGCCGATGACGCTGGGGTGGCGCAGGGACTCGGTGCCCGACTCCCGGTAGGCCCACTCCACCACCTCGGCGCAGGCCCCTGTCGCCCAGGTGGTGGCCAGCCGGGCCAGGTGGTTGCCGGTGGCCGAGAGCCGACCGCCGCCGGTGACCTCGGCATCGGCCGCGGCGAACGCGTCCAGCACGAAGGCGCGTGCGGCCCGCAGCTTCCCCTCGGCCTCGGCGTAGCCGACCTGGAAGACCTGCTGCTCGGCGAGAGGCGGCTCGTTCATCCGGGCCTTGGTGGGAGCGACGGCGGCGATCTCGTCGAGTGCTCGCCGGGCGACCCCGAGGGCCCACCCGGCGTGGCCGGCGGCGGTCAGCACGGTGACCCCGAGCCGGTGCACGTCGGAACCCCGCTCGGGCACCTCGGTGAAGATCGAGAAGATCTCACCCTCCTCAACGCGGTACGGCGCCACCTCGTAGTCGACGCTGGCGGTGCCGCGCAGGCCCATGACGTCCCAGCCGACGGTGAAGCGGACGTGGTCGTTGGGGATCACCGCCGCGACCACCTCGGGGCGGCCGTCGTCGCGGAACACCATCTCTCCGTCCCGGAAGAGGAGGCATCCGGCGAGCATGTGCGTGGTCTGGTCCGAGCCCGACCCGAAGCGGTAGGAGCCGGACACCAGGTAGCCGTCGTCGACGGCCACGGCCCGCCCCATCGGAGCCAGCTGGCCGGCGAGGATCGCCTCGCGGGTGGTGCCGAACAGCCGGTGGGCCACCTCGTCGCTGGTGTAGATGGCGGTGAAGGTGGTGCTCACGGAGGCGGCCATGGTCGACCACCCGGTGGAGCCGTCCTGGCGGGACAGCTCCTCGATCACCTCGATGGCGTCGACGATGCCGAGCTCTTCGCCGCCCAGCTCCCGGGGGACCATCAGGTGGATGGCGCCCGAGGCCCGCACGGCGGCGCCGACCTCCTCGGTCATGGCGGTGGACCGCTCCATCTCGTCGGCCGCCGCCTCCACGACCGGTGCCAGGCCCTTCACCTTCTCGAGCAGCGCGGTGTCCCCCATGGGCGCGCACCGTAGCGGGCTCGACGCCGAGCGGCCGACCTGTAACGTCCGTACATCACACGACCACGAGGGGGATGGACGACGTGAAGGAGCTCCGCGGCCGGGTGGCCGTCATCACGGGCGGTGCCGGCGGCATCGGCAAGGCCATGGCCGAACGGTTCGCCGGCGAAGGGATGAAGGTGGTCCTGGCCGACCTCAAGCAGGAGAACCTCGACACCGCGGTGGCCGACCTGCGGGCCGGGGGGGCCGACGTCATCGGTGTCCGCACCGACGTGTCGAGCCTGGAGTCGGTGGAGGCCCTCCGCGATGCCACCCTCGAGCGCTACGGCGCCGTGCACGTGGTGTGCAACAACGCCGGCGTGGCCTCCGGCGCCCACGGTCGGCTGTGGGAGCACGAGATCAACGACTGGCGCTTCGCCCTGAGCGTGCACCTCTACGGCGTGATCAACGGCATCAACGCGTTCGTCCCCCACCTCATCGAGGCGGGCGAGGAGTCCCACGTGGTGAACACCTCGTCGAACAACGGCGGATTCTCGCCCATCGCCCAGTCACCCACCTACGCGGTGTGCAAGGCCGCGGTCGTGACGCTCTCGGAGTGCCTGTGGGGCCAGCTGAGGGACGCCGGCGCCGACCACGTCGGCGTGTCGGTCCTGTTCCCCACCGGGAAGACCGAGGGCATCCTCGACACCGGCATCTGGGCCCCGGCGGAACGGCCGCCCGAGTTCGCGCCGGACGAGCCGATCGACATGTCCAACAAGATGCAGATGTGGATCCAGATGCAGGAGGCGGCGGGCACACCGGTGCAGTTCACCCCGCTCTCCGAGGTGGCCGACACCGTGGTCGACGGCCTGCTCGCCAACCGCTTCTGGATGGTCGAGGAGGGCCGCTTCGAGGAGGCGGTGCAGCAGCGCGCCGACATCATCCTGCGGCGCGCCGACCCCGACTACCAGCGCTGAGCCCGCTCCCGCGGGCGGCAGTCCCGCCGCGGCCGCCGAAGGCGCCGGCCCCGCCCTAGACGGAGCGGGGCCGGCGGTCCCAGGCGAGGGTCCCGCCGGTGCGGAAGGCCTCGGGCACCTCGCCGCCCAGGGTGTGGGCCAGCCAGCTGACCTCGTCGGTGCTCGACCGAGGGGCGACGAGGCCGTCGAGGGTCATCACCCGGTCGACCACCTCGGCCCACGCCGAGGGGTCGGCCCCCTCCGCCACCACCGCGCCCTCGTTCTCGGCGAGCACCACCCGGGCGGCCCGCCAACCGCCGACGCTGAAGGCCTCCCCGCTCACCGGGCACGACGGGTGGCACAACCACGCCACGAACGATGCCACCGCGTCGGGCGGGAAGCGCGCCGCCATCAGCTCGGCGACTGGGCCCGGCGGCAGGCCCGCCACCAGTCGGGTCCATGCGGCCGGCAGGATCGCGTTCACCGCGATGCCCACGGCGCGGCCCTCGCCGGCGAGGGAGCGGGTGAGCCCGTAGAGCGACGACTTCGCGGACGAGTAGGCCGCGGTGTGGGTCGATCCGAACGAGGTGTTGCTCGACGTCATCACCACCCGGCCCCGGCCCGAGCGGGCGAGGTGGTCCCACGCCGCACCGGTGACCGCGATCGACCCGAACAGGCTGATGTCGATGGTGCGCCGCCACTCGGAGGCGGCGTCAGGGCCGATCGGGGTGGACGCCCCGATGCCGGCGTTGTTGATCACGATGTCGATGCCGCCGAAGGTCTCGAGCGCGGTGGCCACCAGCGCTGCCGCCCCGTCGACCACGTCGTGGGTGTCGACGACCGCCTCACCACCGGCGGCGAGGATCTCGTCGACCACCGCCTGCGCCGACGGCACGTCGTCGCGGAACGGCACGGCCGCGTCGTTGACCACGACCCGGCACCCCCGCTCCGCCAGCAGCAGGGCGTGCGCCCGGCCCAGGCCGCCCGCGGCCCCGGTGACGACGGCGACCTCGCCGTCGAACGCCAGGGGCTCAGCCACGGGGCATGCCACCGGCGACGATGTGGTCCTCCCCGGTGACGAACGAGGAGGCCTCGCTCGCCAGGTAGAGCACCGGCCCGACGACCTCCACCGTCTCGGCCACCCGCTTCAGGGTGGTGGCCGCCCCGGCCCGCTCGTAGAAGCCCGGCGTCGCCCGCTCGGCGCCCTCGGTCAGCTCGCTCTTGATGGGCCCGGGGCTGATGGCGTTCACCCGGATGTTCCAGGGGGCGAGCTCCTTGGAGAGCGTCTTGGTGGCGTTCAGCAGCGCGGCCTTCGAGGCGCCGTAGGCCCCCACGCCGGGCCCACCGGAGTAGGCCCCGACCGTGGCGATGTTGACGATGGCGCCGCCACCGTTGTCGCGCATGATCGGCGCCACGAGGGTGGAGAGCCGCACCGGGCCCTCCACGTTCACCGAGAAGACCTTGCGCCACAGCTCGATCGAGGTGTCGGAGAGGGAGGCGCCGCTCGGGTTGATGCCCGCGTTGTTGACCAGCACGTCGATGGGGCCGAAGCGCTCGACGACGGTGTCGACGAAGCCGGGCACGGCGTCCCAGTCGCCCACGTGACAGGCGATGCCGGCGACCGTCGCACCTGTCGACGACGCGATCTCGGCAGCGACCTGGTCGCAGAGGTCCTGCTTGCGGCTGCTCACCACCACCGTGGCGCCGGCCTCGGCGAAGCCCTGGGCCATCGCCCGTCCAAGGCCCTTCGTCGAGCCCGTGACGATGACGACCTTGCCCGAGAAGTCGAAGGTCACCGACATGTGCGTCCCCCTGCGTTGGTGATGGCGGTGTGGCGTGTGGAGCTCGCGGCGCACCCCCGGTGCGCCCGCCGGACGACCCTAGGCCGGAACGCGGACCTGCCCGCGACCCCCGTCAGCCGGGGATCGCGGGCAGGCGTCGGACCGCGGTGCGTCGGTCGGCGCCGCTCAGCTGCGGGCGGCGGCGAAGCCCTTCTCGAGGTCGGCGATGATGTCCTCGATGGTCTCGAGGCCCACCGACAGGCGGACCAGGCCGGGCTCCACGCCCGTGGACACCTGCTCCTGCTCGGTGAGCTGGGAGTGGGTGGTGCTCGCCGGGTGGATGGCGAGGCTGCGGACGTCGCCGATGTTGGCCACGTGGCTGTGCAGCTCGAGGGCCTCGACGAACTTCTGACCGGCCTCCTTGCCGCCCTTGATCACGAAGGCGGGCACCGAGCCGTAGCCCCGGCCGCCGGTGTAGCGGGTGGCCCGCTCGTGCCAGCGCGAGCCGGGCAGGCCGGCGTACTGCACCGACTCGACCTGGCTGTGGCCGGCGAGGAACTCGGCCACCTTCCGGGCGTTCTCGTTGTGGCGCTCCATGCGCAGGCTGAGCGTCTCGAGGCCCTGGAGGAAGAGGAACGAGTTGAACGGGGTGACGGCCGGACCGAGGTCGCGGAGCAGCTGCACCCGGGCCTTGATGATGTAGGAGCCGGCGCCGAGGGCGGGCCAGTACTGCAGGCCGTGGTAGCTCGGGTCGGGCTCGGTGAACATCGGGAACTTGTCGTTGGCCGAGAAGTCGAAGCTGCCGCCGTCGATGATCACGCCGCCGATGGAGGTGCCGTGGCCACCGATGAACTTGGTGGCCGAGTGCACGACGATGTCGGCGCCCCACTCGAGGGGGCGGATCAGCCACGGGGAGGCCACGGTGTTGTCGACGATGAGCGGCACGCCGTTCTCGTGGGCCACCGACGAGACGCCCTCGAGGTCGAGCACGTCGTTGCGCGGGTTGCCGATGGTCTCGGCGAAGAACGCCTTGGTGTTGGGCTGGACGGCGGCCCGCCAGGCGTCGAGGTCGTCGGGGTCGTCGATGAAGGTGACGTCGATGCCCCACCGGGGCAGCGTGTAGTGGAGCAGGTTGTAGGTGCCGCCGTAGAGGGCGGCCGACGACACGATGTGGCTGCCCTTCTCGGCCAGGTTCATGATGGCGAGGGTCTCCGCGGCCTGCCCCGACGAGACGGCCAGCGCGCCGGGGATGCCCACGGCGGTGGCCGTGCCGCCCTCGAGCGCCGACATCCGGGCCTCGAACACGGCCTGGGTCGGGTTCATGATGCGGGTGTAGATGTTGCCGATCTCCGCCAGGGCGAAGAGGTTGGCGGCGTGGGCGGTGTCGCGGAACTGGTACGAGGTGGTCTGGTAGATGGGGACCGCCCGGCTCCCGGTGGTCGGGTCGGCCTCCTGGCCGGCGTGGATCTGCCGGGTCTCGAATCCCCACTGCTCGCTCATCGGCTGCTCCTCGTACGGGTCACACCGCGCGTGTGACGACGGCCGCAGAGCCTACGACGCAGAATCCCGACCTGCAAAGTCGGGAATTGGTCCGTTCGTCGGCTCAGCGAGGCGGGCGACGGCGGACCCGGGGGTCGGCCACCATCGGCGGCGTGTACCCCGCGTCGGCCCAGGTGAAGTTGGTGCCTGGCGGCACGATCTCGTCGATGCGGTCGAGCACGTCGTCGGTGAGGTGCACCTCGGGCGCCCCCAGCTGGCTGGTGAGCTGCTCCATGGTGCGGGGCCCGATGATGGCGGAGGTGACCGCCGGGTTGCGGAGCACGAACGCCAGCGCCACCTCCACCAGGGTGAGGCCGGCCTCGTCGGCCAGGCGACCGAGGGCGTCGGCGGCCTCCAGCTTCTTCTGGTTGCCCGGGTCGGAGAGGTCGTAGCGGCCCGGCACCCGGTTCGCCCGGTGGCTGGTGAGCTCGTCGGCACCGAGACGCCAGCGGCCCGAGAGCCACCCGCCGGCGAGGGGGCTCCACGGGATCACGCCCATGCCATGGCGCTGGCAGGTCGGCAGCACGTCGGCCTCGATGCCCCGCACGAGGATCGAGTACGGCGGTTGCTCGCACACGAACCGCTCCCGGCCTCGCCGCTCGGCCGCCCACTGCGCCTCCACGATCTCGGAGGCGGGGAAGGTCGAGCTGCCCAGGTAGCGCACCTTCCCCTGGTGCACCAGGTCCGAGAGGGCGGCGAGGGTCTCGTCGATGTCGACCGTCGGGTCGGGCCGGTGCACCTGGTAGAGGTCGATGTGGTCGGTGCCCAGCCGGCGCAGGCTGTTCTCGCACTCCTTCATGATCCAGTAGCGCGAACCGCCCCCCGTGTTGGGGCCGTCCCCCATGGGAGCGAAGAACTTGGTGGCCAGCACCACCTCGTCGCGCCGACCGGCGATGGCCTTGCCGACGATCTCCTCGCTCTCCCCCGCCGAGTACACGTCGGCGGTGTCGATGAAGTTGATGCCGGCGTCGAGGGCGGCGTGGATGATCGCCACCGAGTCGTCGTGGTCCGGGTTGCCCCACGCGCCGAACATCATCGCCCCGAGGCACAGCGGGCTCACCTGCAGCCCGGTGCGGCCCAGCTTCCGGTAGTGCATCCTCGTCCCCCCAGTCGACGTCGCCGGCCACGGTACCGGCCGGCCCCGTCGCGTGGGTCGGCGGATCGTCAGCTCGGTGACGCCGTGGTCCTCGTGGACCCGGGCGGCGGCGTGCGGTCGGGGCCACCGTCGCGCCAGGCACCGGGCGGCCAGCACGCCGGGCTCCCGGTGAACGCCTCGTCGTCCCACCAGGCGCCGAGCTGCCACCCGTCGGGGGCGGGCGCGGCCAGCCCGAGCTCGGCGGCGGCGTGGCTGACCAGCTCGGCGATGCGGATGGCCCCGTCCTGGCACAGGTGCCAGCCGTCGAGCTTCCGCAGCCGCACGAGCTCGCCGTCGACGACGGGGGTGGGAGGGAAGCCTCCTGACGGACCGACCAGGGCGGGCGCCACGTCGACGAAGGCGACCTGCCCCGGGCGCAGGGCCGGCACCCCGGCGTACGCGGCGGTGGGCGGGAAGTGAACCGGTACGCCGTGGTCCTCCCCGGGCAGCATCGACAGCCACAGCACCCGCCCGCCACCGACGGTGAGCACGTCGACGGCCTCGGCGACGAGCTCCCGGTACTCGTCGACGCCGTGCTCCTCGACCCACGGCACGTCCCAGCTGCCCATCATGACGACGGTGAGGTCCGGCTGGACCTCCTCGACGAGCCCCGGCCACACCTCGCGCCACGGCGACGGGAGCCGGGCCAGGGAGACGCCGGTCAGCCCGAAGCCGACGGCGGCGTCGGACACCACCACCTCGGCCCCGGCCGCGGTGAACGTGGGACCGAGGGCCAGCGCGGCGTCGACCATAGAGGAATCGCCGAGCAGGAGCACCCGCTCGGCGACGACCGGCGGACCGGTCGAGGTCGTGGAGGCGGGGGCCGTTCCAGGGACCACCTCCTCCCCGCCCTGTGGCGCCGCGCCCTGCGCCGACGACGAGCACCCGGCGAGGAGCGCGACGGCCATCGCGATCGCGGCTGCCACCGCCAGGACCGACTGAGGCATCGGACGGGCCGCCGTGACCGGACCGTGCCCCGTGGCTGCCTCCTGGGCGCCGCCGCTCCCCCGCGTCCCCCCGACCACGGTGGCGAAGGTAGTGGCCCCGCTCAGGCCGGGGCGGGTCCGCTCGCCGGCCCGTCGGTCGCGTCCTTGGACCGGAGCCAGGCGGTCAGCCCGGGCGGGTCGACCAGGTGGTCGGGGTGGTGGCCCGGGAGGCAGGACACCACGAGGTCCGGGAGCGTGGTGAAGGCGATGTCGAACGCCCACCGGGGCAGGCGAAGCCAGCACCACGGTGAGCGCCACCGGCCCGTCGACGCCAGCAGGGTGACGATGGTGAGCACCGTGAACCAGGCCAGGATCACGAACGTGGCGGCCGCGGCGACCGCGTAGCGGGTCCGGGAGCCGTCGACCGCGGCGTGGACGTCGAACGCCACGCTCTTGTGCTCGACCTCCTCGGCCAGGTGCCACTGCACGAGGCCGGACGCCAGCGGGTCCGCCTCGTCGAAGAGGTCGTGGTGGTGGCGGTCGGCCCAGCGGGCGAGCGAGAAGGCGATGGTCTCCGAGGCGGCGGCGAAGGCGAGCGAGAACCGGGTGCTGCGCCGTCGCTCGAGGTGGCCGTAGGTGCGGTCGATCCACCGCTCGAGCCGGGCCACCCCGGGCCGGCCGGCGGCGAGGCCGTCGTTGAACCGCCGGTGCTGGGCCTGGTGGCTCGACTCCTGGGCGCAGAACGTGGAGGCGGCGACCCGCAGCTCGGGGTCGATCGCGTCGTGCTCGTCGAGGGCACGGCGCACGGTGCGCACGAAGTACGGCTCGGCGTACGGCATCAGCAGCGACACCCCGTCGACGGCGAACGCCAGCTCCGGGTACCGCCGGTTCCAGGCCGGGTCGACCTCGCCGTGGACGAGGCCCGGGTTGCGCACCTTCACCGCAGTGACCTCGGCACGAGCCGGACGCTACTGGAGCCCGCGCCCCCGTCCCGCGACCTGCGGGCAGGAGTCCGTCCTCACGCGACATCCACCCACCGGTCCCGCCCGTCCCACCACCCGCGGGCAGGAGTCCGTCCTCACGCGACATCCACCCACCGGTCCCGCCAGCGCGACCCGCGGGAAGGTGTACCGCCTGGCGCGACATCCACCCAGCGGTCCCGCCCGTCCCACGACCCGCGGGCAGGAGTCCCCCTCAGAGCGACATCCACCCACCGGTCGTGGGGGACGCCGGGGGCGGACGCGACGAGGGACCGGCCGGAGCCGGTCCCTCGGTGGAGCTGCGGCGGGCGCCGGACGCTCAGTCCTGGGCGCCGCCCGAGGTCTCGGTGACGCTCTTCCGGCCCGAGGCGATCCACGGCATCATCGCCCGGAGCTGCTTGCCGGTGGTCTCGATCGCGTGGTCGGCGCCGGCCTTGCGCAGGGCGTTGAACTGGGCCCGGCCCGACTCCGACTCGGCGATCCACTCGTCGGCGAACTGGCCGGAGGTGATCTCCTCGAGGATCTTCTTCATCTCGGCCTTGGTGGCCGGGGTGATCACGCGGGGGCCACGGGTGACGTCGCCGTACTCGGCCGTGTCGGAGATCGAGTAGCGCATGCCGGCGATCCCCTCCTCGTACATGAGGTCGACGATCAGCTTCACCTCGTGGAGGCACTCGAAGTACGCCATCTCGGGCTGGTAGCCCGCCTCGACGAGGGTCTCGAAGCCGGCCTGCACGAGGGCGGTGAGGCCGCCGCAGAGCACGGCCTGCTCGCCGAAGAGATCGGTCTCGGTCTCCTCGGTGAAGGTGGTCTCGATGACGCCGGCGCGGGTGCCGCCGATGGCGTCGGCGTAGGCCAGGGCGAGGTCGCGGGCGTGGCCGGTGGCGTCCTGCTCCACGGCGATGAGGCACGGCACGCCGCCGCCCTCGGTGTAGGTGCGACGCACCAGGTGACCCGGGCCCTTCGGGGCGGCCATGGCCACGTCGACGCCCGCCGGCGGGACGATGCGGCCGAATCGGATGTTGAACCCGTGGGCGAAGAACAGGGCGTCGCCCTCGGACAGGTTCGGGGCGATCTCGGCGTCGTAGACGGCCTTCTGCTCGGTGTCGGGCAGCAGGATCATGATCACGTCGGCCCACGTGGCGGCCTCGGCGATCGGGAGCACCTTGAGGCCCTCGGCCTCGGCCTTCTCCTTGGACGACGAGCCCTCGCGCAGGCCGACGACCACGTCGACGCCGGAGTCCTTCAGGTTCAGGGCGTGGGCGTGGCCCTGCGAGCCGTACCCGATCACCGCCACCTTGCGGTCGGCGATGAAGGATCGGTCGGCGTCGGCTTCGTAGTAGACGGTGGCCACGGGATGCTCCTGGGGTGTGTTCCGGTGCGTCGCGGAGTGCGTCGCGGTGAGGTGGTGCAGGACGGGGACGGGCGCGCCGGGAGGCGCGAGCGAACCGGGAGAGGTTACGACGCGTCGGGCACGGCCGAAAGCTCGGCCGACCGACGCCGGATGCGGGGCAGCGCGACCCGACCGGTGCGCTGGAGGGCGACGACGCCGTAGTTGCCGAGCAGCTCGGTGAAGTCGTCGAGCTTGCGAGGGCTGCCCTCGAGGGAGACGGTGATCTCGTCGTAGCCGACGCTGAGCACCCGGCCCTCGAACACGCCCACGAGCTCGATGACCTGGCCCCGGGTGTCGGCGGGGGCGGCCACCGTGGCGAGCAGCAGCTCGCGCTCGACGGCGTCACCGGGGGCCAGCTCGTCGATGGCCACCACGTTGATCAGCTTGTCGAGCTGCTTGACGATCTGCTCGAGCGGCGCCGACTCGACGTCGACGACCACGGTGATGCGGCTGAGCGAGTCGTCGTCGGTGGGGGCCACGGCGAGGGAGAAGATGTTGTAGCCACGACGGGCGAAGAGGCCCGACACCCGGGCGAGGACGCCGGGCTTGTTCTCCACCAGCACCGAGAGGATGTGGTGGCGCTTACCGCTGGGGTTCAGGTTCATCAGGACTCCCCCGGGCCGATCTGGATCTCGGAGTTGGAACGGCCCGCGGGGACCATCGGGAAGACCTTCTCACGGGCGTCGGTGCGGAAGTCGATGACGACCGGCCGGTCGTCGATCGAGTTGGCCTTCTCGATGGCCGGGAGCACCTCTTCGGGTGACTCGACCCGCATGCCGACGCAGCCCATGGCCTCGGCCCACATCTTGTAGTCGGGCAGGTCGGGCGAGAGGTACACCTCGCTGTAGCGCTCGTCGTAGAACATCTCCTGCCACTGGCGCACCATGCCGAGGTAGGCGTTGTTCAGGATGGCCACCTTGACCGGGATGCGCTCGGCGGCCGCGGTGACCAGCTCCTGGGCGGTCATCTGGAAGCAGCCGTCGCCGTCGACCGCCCACACCATGCGGTCGGGGCGGCCCACCTTGGCGCCGATGGCGGCGGGCACCGAGAAGCCCATGGTGCCGGCACCACCCGAGTTCACCCAGGTGTAGGGGTGGCGGAAGGTCCAGTACTGGGAGGCGAACATCTGGTGCTGGCCCACGCCCGAGGCGACGATCGTGTCCTCGGGGGTGTTGTCCCGCAGGGTCTCGAGCACGTACTGGGGCTTGAGCAGCTCGCCCGGCTCGGAGGGCTCGTACTTCAGCGGGTACTTCTCCTGCCACCCGCTGATGGTCTGCTTCCAGGCCGAGCGGTCGGGCTGGGCCTCGGGGGCGCCGAGGCCCTTGAGGGCGACGATGAGCTCCTCGATCACCAGGCGGGCGTCGCCGGTGATGCCGACGTCGGGCCGGCGGACCTTGCCGATCTCGGCCGGGTCGATGTCGACGTGGATGATCTTGGCCCCGGGCGCGAAGCCGTCGAGCTTGCCGGTGACCCGGTCGTCGAAGCGGGAGCCGAGGGCGATCAGCAGGTCGGACTCCTGCATGGAGGTGACGGCCGTGTAGTTGCCGTGCATGCCCGGCATGCCGAGGCACAGCGGATGGTCGTCGGGGATGGCGCCGCGGGCCATCAGGGTGGTGACGACGGGGATGTCGAGAAGCTCCGCCAGCGCCCGCAGCGCCTCCGCGGCGCGGGCCTTGAGGATGCCGCCGCCGGCGTAGATGACGGGGCGCTCGCTCTCGAGGATGAGTCGGGCAGCGGCCTCGACGAGGGCGGCGTCGCCCTCGACCTTCGGGTGGTAGCCGCGGAGGTCGACCGACTCGGGCCAGTACCACTCCATCGCGGAGCGGGGGTTGGTCGGATCGACGATGTCCTTGGGGATGTCGACCAGCACCGGGCCGGGACGACCGGTGGTGGCGATGTGGAAGGCCTCCCGGATGACCCGGGGGATGTCGGCCGCCTCGGTCACCAGCTCGTTGTGCTTGGTGATGCCCCGGGTGATGCCGACGATGTCGACCTCCTGGAACGCATCGGTGCCGATGGCCGCGGTGGCGACCTGGCCGGTGATGACGACCATCGGGATGGAGTCCATGTAGGCGTCGGCCAGCGGCGTGACGATGTTGGTGGCCCCGGGCCCGGAGGTCACCATGGCGACGCCCGGCCGACCGGTGGCCTGGGCGTACCCCTCGGCCATGTGGCCGGCGCCCTGCTCGTGGCGCACCAGGATGTGCCGGATCGGCGAGTCGAGGATCGGGTCGTACACCGGCAGGATGGCGCCGCCGGGAAGGCCGAAGATCACGTCGACGCCTTCCAGCTCCAGCGACTTGATCAGGGCGGAACCGCCATTGGTCTTCATCGTTCGTCCTCGGTGTGGTGCGGGGCTTGCGTTCGGGCGGTGGTCAGCGGAGAGGTCGCGACCGCGGGCGGCGTCGGGGTGAAAACGACAGCGACCTCCCGTCGGGGAGGTCGGTAACGCGCACGCGGCAGGACGGCCAGCGTGCGCTAGCGGAGTACTACGAGCGAGGTGGCGGGCGTGCCGGGCGTGCTCATAGGAGATCAAGTGTGCCAGCGGCCGGGACCGGCCGGCAACTCCGTTCCCGGCGGGAGGGCCGGGCCGGGGCCTCCGACCAGACCGGCGCTCAGACCGGCGCTCAGTCCGGTCGGGCGCCGGTGGCCACCAGGGCGCGGCCGGGCAGCTCCCAGCCGCGGTCGACGCGGAACGGCTCCGCCGCCTCCAGCACCGCGGCCACCGCCGCGGCCCGGCGCCCCTGGTCGGCCGCGGCGAAGGCCTCGCCCAGCGGTCCGATGTGGAGCATCGATGCCACCTCGAAGGGCGCGTCGTCGACCGGCAGCTCGAGGTGCCCGCCGACGGGATCGACCGCCACGTCCACCAGGCCGGCCGCCTCCAGCAGCCCGGTGACCCGCTCCGGGTCGGCGAGCGAGAACGGCCCCGGTGCGCCGGGATCGGGGAGGGTCAGCTCGGCGCCGAGCGGCCCGGCGGCGGCGAGGTTGGTGACGGCCATCCACGGGTTCTCGCCCGGGTCGGCCCACACGACCGCGGCGAAGCGCCCGCCGGCCCGCAGCGACGCCACCAGGTTGGCGAACGCCCGCTCGGGCCGGGCGAAGAACATGACCCCGAAGCGGGAGTAGACCGCGTCGAAGCCGCCCTCGAAGGGAGCGGCCTCGAGGTCGTGCACGACGAACCGGGCGTTGGCGATGCCCCCGGTGGCGGCCCGTTGCTCGGCGGCGACGACCATCGCGGGCGAGATGTCGAGGCCCACGGCGCTCCCGCGGGGGCCGACCCTGCCGGCGAGGTCGATGGTGGTGAGGCCGGGACCGCAGCCCACGTCGAGCACCCGCTCCCCCGCCGACGGGGCGAGCGCGTCGATGCCGGCCCGACCGAGGTCCTCGGTGAACCGCTCCACCAGGCCCTCGCGGTTGGCCCACGCCTCCGCTCGGCGGTCCCAGTACTCGGCACCCGTCACGTCTGCGGCCATGGCACACCCTCCATCGGTCGCCGCCTGCACAGCACGGTAGGCATCGGCCGCGCGCCGTGCCCGCTGGAGTCCATCGCTCTCCGGGCCACCGACGACTGGGCGCCATCTCCCGGGCGCCTGCGGGAGCGGCGTAGCCTCGCCGGCATGGAGCCCCAGGGACCCCAGCCCGACCCGGACCAGCCTGTGCCGCAGGCCCAGCCCCAGAGCCCGCCGCCCGGCTGGTACCCGGATGCGCAGGGCGTGAACCGCTGGTGGGACGGCCAGCAGTGGGGCCAGGCCGCCCCGTCGCCGGTGCCCGCGGCGGCCGGCAGCGGCACCGATCCCAAGACCCTGGCCGTGCTCGCCCAGGTGCTCAGCATCTTCACCGGCTTCCTCGGCCCCCTGATCATCTTCCTGATGAACGGTGACAGGGACCCGTACGTGCGCCACCACTCCGCGGAGGCGCTCAACTTCCAGCTCACGCTGCTGATCGCCTACGTCGTGTCGTTCGTGCTGATGCTCGTGCTGATCGGGTTCCTGCTGTTCTTCGTCGTGTGGATCCTCGCCCTCGTGTGGGGCATCCAGGCCGCCATCGCCGCCAACCGGGGCCAGTGGTACCGCTACCCGGTGAGCATCCGCTTCGTGCAGGGCGCCGTCGGCTGACCGGCGGGCTCCGGGCCGGGTGCTCCCGGCGGGGCTGACATCGCTCCGGACGACCGGCCGACGGTTACGCTCGGCGACCCATGGGTGTGCACTCGTCCTCGCCGAACGCGGTGGTCGACGGGGTCGCGCTCACCCGGCGCTACGGCGCCACCACCGCCCTCGACGCCGCCACCTTCCGGGTCCCGCCCGGGGTCACGGGCCTCCTCGGCGCCAACGGAGCGGGCAAGACCACGCTTCTCGGCCTCGTGCTCGGCCTGGCCCGCCCCGACGCGGGCGAGATCCGCGTGCTGGGCCTCGACCCCGCCACCGCCGGCCCCGAGGTGCGCGCCCGCATCGGCTACTCGCCCGAGCACCATCGACTCCCGCCCGACACCCGGGCCCACGACCTCGTGCGCCACGTGGCCGAGGTGCACGGCCTGCCGGGCCGGGACGCCACCAACCGGGCCAGCGACGCCCTCTGGTCGGTCGGGCTCGGCGAGGAACGGTTCCGCCCGATCGGCACCATGTCCACCGGGCAGCGCCAGCGGGTGAAGCTGGCCCAGGCGATCGCCCACGACCCCGAGCTGGTCCTGCTCGACGAGCCCACCGACGGGCTCGACCCTGTGCAGCGGGAGGACATGCTGGCCCTGATCCGACGGATCGGCACCGAGTTCGGCATGCACGTGCTGGTGTCCTCCCACCTGCTCGAGGAGGTCGAGCGGATCTGCGACTCCGCCGTGATCCTCCGCGAAGGGCAGGTGGTGGCCAGCGGCGCGATCGCCCAGCTCACCGGCCAAGGCCTCGGGCTGCTGGTGGAGCTCGACGGGCCGGTGGCCGACGTGGCCGCACGCCTCGAGGCCCGCGGGCTCGACGTGCGGGTCGACGGCCCCCGGCTGGTGGTCCACGACGCCCCCGGCCTGCCACGCGGCGCGGTCCACGACCTGGTGCGTGACGCGGTCGCCGACAGCGGCGCCGGCATCAGGCGCCTGAGCGACCGCACCGTCTCCCTCGAGGACGTGTTCCTGGAGGTCGGAGGGTGACCGCCGTCGACGCCGGAGGCGCCCGCATCGTCGACCGGGGCTACCGGCGCTACGAAGGCCCGCGGACCGGCCGCGCCGGCGCGGTCCGCGCCCTGACCGTCCATTCCGTGCAGCGCGCCCTCGGCCTGCGCCGGTCCGCCGGGCAGAAGGTCCTGCCGCTCCTGGCGGCGGGCATCGCCTACGTCCCGGCCATCGTGTTCGTCGGCATGTCCGTGCTCATCAAGGACACGCTGGTGGCCAACACCAACATCGTGCCCACCTACTCCGAGTACTACTCGTTCATCTCGGCGGCGATCGTCGTGTTCAGCGCCTTCGTGGCACCCGAGCTGCTGTGCCCCGACCGCCGCACCGGCATGCTCGGGCTGTACCTGGCGTCACCGCTCACCCGGAACACCTACCTGGCTGGCAAGGCCATGGCGGTGGTGCTCCTCCTCACCGTCGTCACCCTCGGTCCGCCCCTGCTGATGCTCGTCGCCAACACGCTCATCGGCGAGGGTCCCGGCGGGCCGAGCGGGGTCCTCGAGCTGTTCGGTCGGATCGTCCTCGGCGGGCTGGTGGTGGCCGTGCTCCAGGCCGCCCTGTCGCTCGCGGTGGCGAGCACGACCACCCGGAAGGCCGTGGCCTCTGCCGGCGTCATCCTCGTCCTGCTGGCCAGCACCGTCGTCTCCGACGCCCTGGTGGAGGGCGCCGGTGCCGCGCCGGAGCTGTTCTGCCTCGACCTGCTCCAGCTGCCGTTCGAGCTGGTCCGCCGCGTCTACGGCGACGTCTCCCCCGACCACCTCGTCGCCACCATCCCCACCAGCACGCTGGTCGCCGCCTACGTCGGTTGGACCGCGCTCTTCGCCGGCATCACCTGGGTCCGCTACCACCGCCTGGCGGTCGACCGGTGAGCGCCATGATCGAGGTCGACCACGTCTCCAAGTGGTTCGGCGACGTCGTCGCCGTCTCCGACGTGTCGTTCCGGGTGGGTCCCGGGGTCACGGCGCTCCTCGGCCCCAACGGAGCCGGGAAGTCCACCGTGCTGCGGATGCTCTGCGGGCTGACCCCGCCGTCGAAGGGCACCGTCCGCGTGCTGGGCGGCGATCCCCGGCGCGACCTCGAGCTGAGCCGTCGCATCAGCATCGTCCCCCAGCAGGAGGCGCTGTTCGAGGGCCTGTCCGCCTACGAGTTCGTGCACCTGGCGGGGGTGCTGTCCGGGGTGGCCGACCCCGATGCCGCCACCCGCGCCTCCCTTGCCCTGGTCGACCTCGACCCGGACGACGACCGGGCCGTCGGCTCCTATTCGAAGGGGATGCGCCAGCGGGTGAAGGTGGCCCAGGCCCTCGTCGACCACCCCGAGGTGATCGTGCTCGACGAGCCGCTCACCGGGCTCGACCCCCGCCAGCGGCTGCACCTGATCGCCATCTTCCAGCGCCTCGGCGAGGCGGGCCGCTGCGTCGTCGTCTCCAGCCACGTCCTCGACGAGGTCGAGCGGTTCGGGAGCCGGGTCCTGGTGATGGCCCAGGGTCGGCTGGCGGCGGAGGGCGACTACCACGCCATCCGCGAGCTGATGGACGACCGCCCCCACCGGGTGCGGGTCCGCAGCGACGACCCCCGCCGCCTCGCCGCCGGGCTCCTCGGCGCCGACGGGGTCGTCGGGGTCCGCCTCGAGGGACCCGACGCCACCGTGATCGACACCGTGGACGCCTCGTCCCTGCGGCGCCTCGTGGCCGTGGTGGCCCGCGACGGCGGCATCCGCCTCCACGAGGTCACCCCGCTCGACGACGACCTGGAGAGCGTGTTCCGCTACCTGGTGGAGGGGCGATGAGCCGCGCCGTGGCCCACGCACCCACCCGCTGGCCGATCTACCGCCTGGTCCTGCGCTCGACGGTGACCCGCGCCCGCCTCGGGGCCCTGCTCGCCCTCGGCCTGGTGGGCATCGTCGTGGGGGCCGCGCTCGGCACCGGCGTGCGGGGCCCGGCGCTGGTCGACGGCGTGGGCCTGGTCGACGGCCACCTGGCCACCGGTGCCCGCTTCGTGAACGCGTTCGGCCTGTCGCTCCTCGTCCCGGTGACGGCCCTGGTGTTCGCCTCCGCCGCCCTCGGCGACCCCGACGAGGACGGCACGATGGTCTACCTGTGGCTCCGGCCGGTGCCCCGCAGCCGCATCGTCGTGAGCGCCGCGGCGGCCTCCCTCACCGTCGCCTGGCCGGTGGTCGTGCTGCCCCTGGCCGCCGCGGCCGCGGCCACCGGCGGCGGCGGCGCCCTGGTGACCTCCACCGTGGTCGCCGCCACGATCGGGCTGGTGGCCTACACCGGCCTCTTCTGCGCCCTGGGCCTGCTCACCCAGCGGGCGCTCATGTGGGGCCTGCTCTACATCTTCCTGTGGGAGGGGTTCGTCGCCGGTGCGGCGGACTCGGCGGCGCGCCTCGCGGTGCGCACCTACGCGCGGTCGGCGTTGAGCGACCTCTCGGGGATGCCCCTCGCCGGCGCCACCGTCGGCACCACCGCCCAGTGGCTCGTGCCGCTGGCCGTCGCCGCGGTGGCGCTCTGGTGGGCGACGTGGCGGCTCGCCCGCCGCGACATCAGCTGAGGCACGCGTGCGCCCGATCGACCGGGAGATCCTCCGCCTGGCGGTGCCCGCCCTCGCCGCGCTCGCCGCCGAGCCGCTCTACGTCCTCGCCGACACGGCCGTGGTCGGACACATCGGACCCGAGGCCCTGGCCGGCGTGGCGGTGGCCAGCAGCATCCTCCTCGTCGGCTACGCCGTGTTCGTCTTCCTGGCGTACGGCACCACCGCGTCGGTGTCCCGGCTGCTGGGTGCCGGCGACGAGCGGGAGGCGGCGCACCAGGCCGTGCAGGGGATGTGGCTGGCCGCGGTGATCGGCGTCGTCGTGGCCGCCGTGACCTACCTGCTGTCCGGGCCCTTGCTCGACCTCCTGGGCGCCACCGGTGAGGTGCGCTCGGAGGCCACGACCTACCTCACGCTCAGCCTCCTCGGCGTCCCCGCCATGCTCGTCGTGCTGGCCGGCACCGGCTACCTCCGGGGGCTGCAGGACACCCGCACCCCGCTCTACGTCTCGGTCGGTTCCGCCACCCTCAACCTGGTGTTGGAGCTGCTGCTCATCCCGGGGCTCGGCTTCGGCATCGGCGCCTCGGCCGTGTCCACCGTGATCGCCCAGTGGCTCTCCGCCACCGTCTACGTGCTGTGGGTGGCCAGGGCCGTGCGCCACCACGAGGTGCCGCTCGGCCCGGACGCCCGCACGCTGCGGCGGCTCGCCGTGGTGGGCCGTGACCTGTTCCTGCGCACCGCCGCCCTCCGGGGTGCACTGCTGCTCGCCACCGCGGTGGCCACCCGGATCGGCACCGTCGACGTCGCCGCCCACCAGGTGGCCTTCGAGGTGTGGAGCTTCCTCGCCCTGGTGCTCGACGCGCTGGCCATCGCCGGCCAGGCCATGATCGGCCGGTTCCTCGGCGCCGGTTCCGCGACGGAGGCCCGGGCCGTGGGCGCCCGCCTCATCGGCTGGGGCGTCGGGGCGGGCGTGGTGCTCGGTGCGGCGGTCCTGGTGGTGCGACCCTGGCTGGCCGACGTGTTCACCAACGACGCCGCCGTCGCCGCGCTCGCCGCCACCCTCCTCGTCTGGGTGGCCCTCCTCCAGCCGGTGAACGGGGTGGTGTTCGTGCTCGACGGCCTGCTCATCGGCGCCGGCGACATGGCGTTCCTCGCCTGGGCGATGTGGATCGCGTTCGCCGTGTTCGCCACCGGCGCCGCGCTGGTGTTGGCGCTGGGGCTCGGCATCGGATGGCTCTGGGCCAGCCTGGCCGCCCTCATGGTGAGCCGCCTCACCGTGCTGGCGCTGCGGTGGCGCGGCGACGCGTGGGCGGTGACCGGCTCGACCCGCTGACTCGCTTCGAGACCCGCCCGGCGCGCTCCCGCCTGCGGCGGGGCCCGGCTCAGCCGGCGGTGGTCGTCGTGGCGCCGGAGCTCGGGCAGGTGCGGGCGAAGTACGCCTCGATGGCGGCCTGGGCCTCCGTCACCTCGGGCGACTCGAGCGCCTCGCCCGCGGCGATCACCCGCTGGCGCGTCGCCGGGTTCTCGAGGTCGGAGAGGTCGACCCCCTCGAGGGCGGCGGCGAAGGCCTGCACCCCCGAGGCGTAGGTGTCGAAGTCGCCGGCGATCTCCGCGGGGACGCGGGACCGGAGGGTGGCGAGATCGGCCTCGGCCTGCTGCAGGCCCTCGCTCCCGGCGCCGGTGAGCACCGCCGTCGGCTGGAGGCTCAGGGCGACGTAGGCCAGCCCCACCTGGTAGCAGTCGAGCTCGTCGCCCGACCGCCCGTCGAGCGTGCCGTCGAGGTCGCTGAGGCGCCCGAGGGCGGGGTCGCCGGTGCCGGTGGTGACCCCGGCGGTGGTGGTCGTGGCCCGGTCGTCGTCCGATCCCTCGCTGCCCGAGCAGGCGGCGAGGCCAAGGGCGAGCAGGGCACCCAGGGCGATGGCGGCGAGGCGGGGGGTGGGGCGGCGCATCACGGGCCCGACCCTACGTCGTCACGCGGTCCACATCGGCGCGGCCGCGTCGGGGCCCGGGCGCGATCGGGCCCGGCGTCCCTGAACGGTCGGCCGGGCCCGGTGCGTGGTCTACAGGGTGGTGACCGTCAGGACGGGCACTCTTCGTCGAAGTAGGCCTCGATGTTCTGGGTGGCCTTCTCGACCTCGGGGGTCTCCAGGATCTTGGCGGCGTCCTCGGCATCGGAGCTGCCGTTCATCAGGTCACCGAGGTTCATGCCCTTCATGGCCTCCGCGTACTCGGCGAGGGCGTCGGCGAAGACCTCGAAGTCGTCCTCGATCTTCGAGGGGATGTCGGCCTTCAGCTCGTTGATCTGGTCCTGCATCTCCTCGATGTCCGAGTCGCTCATGCCGAAGGCGGCGCCGAGGGCCTGCATGCTGAGGGCGAAGTAGGCCATGCCCGCCTGCATGCAGTCGCCGGAGAGGCCGTCGAAGGCGTCCTCGAAGTCGATGTCGTTGTCGCTGTCCTTGTCCTTGTCGCGCGCCTTGGTCGTGGTGGTGTCGTCGGCGTCCGCGGTGATGGCGTCGTCCTTGGTCGACGACTCGTCCTTCGAGCCGCCGCCGCACGCGCCGGCCGCCAGCACCAGCCCGGCCACCAGCACCGCGGCGATCTTGGTCCTCATCCGTTCCATGGGTGTCCCTCTCTTCGGCGACGTGCGGCCGCGAACGTCGGACCGCGGCCAGTCGGTGAACAGTGGTCTTCGACCACTCGACAGCAGGACTTGAGCCGTGCTGCCGTCCTGGCGACGCCCCGGGTGGGACGCCGCGATCTGTCAGCCGGCAGCGAGGCGGCGCGACTCGAGGATCGCGTTCACCGCCTTGCCATCGGCCTGCCCCCGGGTGGCCTTCATGACCTTGCCCACGAAGAACCCTTGGAGCTTGCCCCGACGCTTCTCGTCGCCGGTGCAGAAATCGGCCCACTCGTCGGGGCTCTCGGCGATGATGCCGTCGACGATGCCCTCGAGCTCCGAGGTGTCCATCGCCTCGAAGCCCCGCTCCGCGGCGATGACGTCGGGAGCCTTGCCGGACTCGACCATGTCGCTCAGCACCGTCTTGGCCTGGGTGGCGGTGAGCTTCCCCTCCACCTCCATGGTGACGAGCTGGGCGAAGTGCGTCGGGTCGAGCGACCGGGCCCCCTCGACGGCCAGGTTGTGCTCGACGTGGAGCAGGACCCGGCCACCGTCGCCACCGGCGGCGATGGCGGTGAGGGCGAGCTCGTCGAGGTCGCGCTGCACGGCGACCACCACCGCGGTGGCGGTGGGCTCGACGCCGGCGGCCTCGGCCAGCGCAGTCCGCCGCTGGGCGGGCAGGGCAGGCATGGCCTCGTCGACCGCGGCGATCCACTCGGCGCCGGGATCGAGCGGGACGAGGTCCGGCTCCTGGAAGTAGCGGTAGTCCTCCGCCTCCTCCTTGGACCGGCCCGGGCGGGTACGGCCCGCACCCTCGTCCCAGTGGCGGGTCTCCTGCTTGACGACCTCGCCCGACTCGAGCAGGTCGACCTGGCGGCGGGCCTCGTACTCGATGGCCCGGCCGAGCGAGCGCAGCGAGTTGAGGTTCTTGATCTCGCAGCGGCGACCGAGGGCGGCGTCACCGACCCGGCGCACCGAGACGTTGGCGTCGACCCGCAGCGACCCCTCCTCCATCTTGGCGTCGGAGGCGCCGGTGGCGAGGAGGATGGCCCGCAGCTCGTCGATGTAGGCCTTGGCCTGCTCGGGGTGGCGGATGTGCGGGCGGCCGACGATCTCCACCAGCGGGACGCCGGCGCGGTTGTAGTCGACGAGGGAGTAGTCGGCGCCGTGGATTCGGCCGCTGCCACCGGCGTGGGTGTTCTTGCCGGTGTCCTCCTCGATGTGGGCCCGCTCGATGCCGACCCGGGTGCCGTCGGGCAGGTCGAGCCAGCCGTCGACGTTGATGGGCTGGTCGTACTGCGAGACCTGGTAGTCCTTCGGCATGTCCGGGTAGAAGTAGTTCTTCCGGGCGAACACCGACGGCTCCACGCGGCAGTGGAGCGCCCGGCCGAGCCGCATGGCCAGCTCCACCACGTTGCGGTTCAGCACGGGAAGCGAGCCGGGGAGGCCGAGGCAGACGGGGCACACGTTGGTGTTGGGCTCGTCGCCGAACACGTTGGGGCAGCTGCAGAAGAGCTTGGTGGCGGTGGCCAGCTCGCAGTGCACCTCGAGGCCGACCACGATCTCCCACGTGTCGCCGGTGGTGTCGCTGGTGATGGTGAAGTGCTCGCCCTCGACGGGCTCGTGGGTGAGGTTCTCGACCGTGGTCACGACCAGGCCTCCTCGAGCGACGGGGCGGCCGCCTCGACGGCGGCGGCGGCTCGGAACATGGTGGCCTCGCCGAGGGCGGGGGCGAGGAGCTGCACCCCGACCGGCATGCCGTCGGCGCCGGCGCCGAAGGGGACGCTCATGGCCGGGTGGCCGGCGAGGTTGGTGGGGATGGTGCAGACGTCGTTGAGGTACATCGCCAGCGGGTCGTCGACCTTCTCACCGAAGCGGAAGGCGGTGGTGGGCGACGTCGGCGAGAGGAGCAGGTCGAAGCGCTCGTACGCGGCCTCGAAGTCGCGCACGATGAGGGTGCGGACCTTCAAGGCCTTGCCGTAGTAGGCGTCGTAGTAGCCGGCGGAGAGGGCGTAGGTGCCGAGCATGATGCGGCGCTTCACCTCCACCCCGAACCCGGCGGTGCGGGTGGCGGCGTTCATCTCGGCGGTGGTCGGGGCGTCGACCCGCAGCCCGTAGCGCACGCCGTCATAGCGGGCCAGGTTGCTGGACGCCTCGGCGGGGGCGATGAGGTAATAGGCCGACAGGCCGTAGCTGGCGGCCGGCACGGAGACCTCGCCGATCTCGGCGCCCGCCGCGGCGAGGGCGTCGGCGGCCTGGCGCACCCGGGCGGCGACGTCGGGGGCGATGCCCTCGCCCATGAGCTCGGTGACCAGGCCGATGCGCAGCCCCTGGACGCCACGGTCGAGCTGGTCGAGCAGCGACGGGGCGGGGGCGTCGATGGAGGTGGAGTCGAGCGGGTCGTGGCCGGCCACCGCCTCGAGCAGCAGGGCGGCGTCGGCGACGGTGGTGGAGAACGGGCCGATCTGGTCGAGCGACGAGGCGAAGGCCACGAGCCCGTAGCGGCTCACCAGCCCGTAGGTGGGCTTCACACCGACCACCCCGCACAGGGCGGCGGGCTGGCGGATGGAGCCGCCGGTGTCGGAGCCGAGGGAGATCGGCGCGAAGCCGGCGGCGACGGCCGCCGCGGAACCGCCCGACGAGCCGCCGGGCACCCGCTCGGGGTCGCGGGGGTTGCGGGTGGGCCCGAACGCCGAGTTCTCGGTGGACGAACCCATGGCGAACTCGTCGAGGTTGGTCTTGCCCACGGCCACCGCACCGGCGGCGGCGACGCGCTGCACGACGGTGGCGTCGTAGGGCGGGCGCCAGCCCTCGAGGATGCGGCTCGAGCAGGTGGTGGGCACGCCCCGGGTGCAGAGGTTGTCCTTGAGCGCGAGGGGCACGCCGGCGAGGGGGCCGGGGTCCTCCCCCGCCGCCACCCGGGCGTCGACCGCGGCCGCCGCGGCCCGGGCCTCGTCGGCCAGGACCAGGTTGAAGGCGTTGATCTCGCCCTCGCGGGCGTCGATGGCGGCGAGGTGGGCGTCGAGCACCTCGGCGGCGGACACCTCCCCGGCCCGCACGGCGGCGGCGATGTCGACGGCGGTGGTGGGCAGGTCGGCCACGGTCACGGCTCCTCGCCCAGGATGGCCGGCACACGGAAGCGGCCGTCCTCGACGGCGGGCGCCTGGGCCAGCACCTCGTCGCGGTCGAGGCAGGGGGCGACGACGTCGTCGCGCAGCACGTTCACCAGCGGGAGCGGGTGGGCGGTGGGCGGCACGTCGGCGAGGTCGAGGGCGGCGACGTCGGCGGCGTGGTCGAGCACGGCACCGAGCTGGTCGGTGTAGGTGTCGAGCTCGGCATCGGTCAGCACGAGCCGGGCCAGCTCGGCGACCTTGGCGACGTCGTCGCGGGTGAGGCGATCGGACATGGGCGGTCATCGTAGGCGGGGCACGGCCGGCTCCCTGCCGCCGGCCGGTAGGGTCTGTCGGGCCGAGCGAGACCACCGCCGTCAGGAGGGCCCGTGGCCGAGCAGTACCCCTTCCTCAGCACCGAGTGGATGGACGCCGCCAAGCGCATCCGCGACGAGATGCCGCACCCGGAGGTGCCCTCGGTGGGGCTGATGAAGATGAACCTGGTGGTCACCGCCAGCCCGTTCGACGGCGGCGACGTCAAGGCCCACGTCGACACGTCCGCCGGCGACATCATCGTCGAGCACGGGCACCTCGACGGCCCCGACCTCACCGTCACGGTCGAGTACGACACGGCCAAGGCGCTCTTCGTCGACCTCGACGTCACCCAGGCGATGCAGGCGTTCATGGCCGGCAAGGTGAAGGTGCAGGGCGACATCACCAAGCTCATGGCCCTCGGCGCCACCACCGACCAGCCCGACGAGCGGGCGGTCGCCGTGGCCAAGGCCATCCGCGACATCACCGCCCCCTGACCCACACCGCCTCCCGCCACCCCTGACCCGCGAAACGGTGCGCTCTTCGCGCGCTCCAGCGCGGGAAAAGCGCACCGTATTCCGGAGGGAGGGGGGGAGGGAGGGGGCGGGCGGTCAGGCGGTGGCCGACGCCGGCGCGCCGTGGTGGCTGCGGCGCACGAACGCGGCGGCCACGGCCGCCGCCACCGCCACGCCGGCCCCCACCAGGTAGGCCACCGCGTAGGAGCGGTCGCCGTGGGCGTCCTCGGCCGCGGCCTGCACGGTGAGCAGGATCTGCATGCCTGCCACCACGCCGATCTGGCTCACCGTCTGCGACGCCGCGCCTGCCACACCCAGGTCACCGGGCTCGACCGTGTTGGCGACGCTGGCGATCATCGCCGGTGCGCACGCGCCCTGACCGATGCCGGAGAGGATCAGCGCCACCTCGATCCACAGCAGACCGGTGTCGGCGGTGACGGCGGCCATCCCCACCATGGAGAGGGCGAGCACCAGGGCACCCACGACACCGATCGCCCGCTCCCCCACCCGGATCACCAGGTACCCGGCGATCGGCCCCATGATCGAGAACGCCAGCGGTCGCACGATCGACACCAGGCCGGTGCGGGTCGTGGAGTAATCCAGCACCTCGTTCAGGAGGAGCGGCGTGAGGATGAAGCCGCCCATGTAGGTGAAGTTGGTGAAGAACTGGTTGGTGATCGGGAGCGTGAAGTTGCGGTTCCGGAACCAGCGCATGGGCAGCAGCGGATGGGGCGTGCGGGCCTCGACCGCCACGAAGGTGGCGAGCAGCACGGGCCCGAGCACGAAGGCACCCACGACGAGGGGGCTGCTCCATCCAGTCTCGGGACCCCGGTTCAGCCCCACCAGCACGCTCCCCACGCCGAGCGCCAGCAGCACGGAACCGGCGACGTCGAACGGGTGGCGGGGCCCCCGTGGGGTGTGGGGCAGCACGAGGAACCCGATCGCCAGGCTGGCCAGCGCGATCGGGGTCTGCAGGACGAAGATGGCCCGCCACCCGAAGGCGTCGACCAGCGGCCCGCCCACGACGACGCCCAGCACCGGCGCACCGGCTCCCACCAGCGACCAGTAGCCGAGGGCCTGCGCCCGCCGGTCAGGCGTGAAGCTGCGGTTGATCATGGCCAGCGCCGACGGCCCCGCGGCCGCCCCGAGGGCGGCACCGATCAGCCGCGCCCCGATCAGCGAGCCGGCGTCCCAGGCCACGACGGCGGCCGCCGAGAACACGGTGACCCCTGCGAGGCTCCAGAGGTACACCGGGCGGGCCCCCAGGCGGTCGGCGAGCTTGCCGGCGATGGGCCCCAGGACGGCCATGGCCAGGCTGGGGCCGGTGACCGCCCAGGTGAGCACGCTGGCGGTCGTGCCGAGGTCGTCGGCGATGTCGACGAGCGACACCGTGAGCACGGTGATGGTGAAGCTGGCGGTGAACACCCCGAGGAGCGAGGCGGCCAGCACGATCCACGGACCCCGGGGGCTGCCGTGGATCCGTCCCGCCACCCGCCGCTGGAGCATGAGGCTCCACGGCACGACGACCACCTCGTCGGCACCGGGCGGCTCCACCCCGACCTCGAGCTCGTCCATCCCGTCGGTGCCCGTCACCGCGTCGTCGCGGTCGGGGCGACCTCGGCCGGTCGGGCCCGGCGCGCCGTGCTCGGTCGCCGGGTCGGACGTGGTCACGGCGGCGATGGTACCGAGCGGCCACCAGCGGGGAGCGGTGACGGCGCGGCCATCGGGCGACGACCTCCGGGGCGGGACGACCGGGTCAGTTCGTCTTGAGCTGGACCGACGAGCCGGGCTTCACGTCGGACCCGACAGCGGGGTTGGCCCCGGTGACCGGCTTGCCCGGGTTGCCCTGCACACCGCTCACCGTGAGGCCCAGCCCCTCGATGATGGACGTGGCCTCGGCCACCGACTTGCCCACGATGGAGGGCGGGATCTTCACCGGCTCCTTGCCCAGGGAGACGCGCACGGTGACGGTGGACCCTCGCGCCACCTGGGTGCCCGGGCCCGGGTTGGTGGTGACCACCAGGTCCTTCGGGACGGTCTCCGAGTACTCCTCGGAGTAGGCGACCACCAGGCCCAGGCTCTCGAGCTGGGTGGTGACGGCGGCCTTGGTGCCACCCGACAGGCCAGTGGGGATGGTGCGCGGCGCCGGCCCGGCGCTCACCCGCAGGCCGACGGTGGAGGTCTTGGGCACCACGGGCGGGGTGCCCTCGACGTAGCCGAGCACGATCTCGTCTTCGATGTTCTCGTCGTACTCCTCGACCACCTCGCCGACGTTGATGCCCTCGGCGGCGAGGATCTCCTTCGCCTGGTCGATCCCGTGGCCCCCGACGTCGGGGAGCGTGACCGGCGGCTGGCCGGCGGACACCACGAGGACCACGGTGTCGCCCTCCTCGAGCTTGGTGCCGGCGGGCGGGTCCTGACGGATGACGAGGTCGGCGGCGACCGTCTCGGAGAACTCGGACTGGAGCTCCACCACCAGGCCACGAGCCTCCAGCTCGGCCTGCACCTCGGCCGCGGGGCGGTCCACGTACTGGGTGAGGACGGTGGTCTCGGGGCGGCTGGCGACGTAGGCGGCCGCGGCGCCGGCGCCCAGCGCAGCCACCAGCACCAGGGCGGCGACGACCCAGGGCCACTTGCGGCGAGGGGGCCGGGCCGAGTCGGCCTGGAGCACCTCGAGGGGGAGGTCGGGGTCGCCCGACGCCGCGGCGAGCGCTGCCGCTGCGGCAGCCTCCTGCTTCTGGCGACGGCGGCGCTCCGACCGGCTCTCGGTCGGCGCATCGCCCCGGTCGAGGACGCGGGTGGCGGGCTGGCCCTCCCCCTCGGAGACGATCATGAGGCCGTTGGTGGTGGTGCCCGGCGGGGCGGTCATGATCTCGGGCTCGAAGTCGGCCCGGACCTGCCGCTCGGCGACGTAGAGCGTGGTGGGCTCGCGGGGGTCGAGCTCGGCGTCGTCGAGGGTGGCCGTGCCGGCGAGGGGCAGGGGTGCCACCGGACCGAGGTCGCCGGCAGCCATGAGCATGGTGGCGAAGGTCTCGGCGTCGGGCCGGTCGGCAGGGTCGGCGGCGCCGGCGGCGGTGAGGGCGGGCACGAGCGCACCCAGCTCCGGCGGCACCGGGACCGGGCGGTCGACGCGCGCCATGAGGGTGCCGAGGGTGGTGTCGGCCGAGAACGGGACCTCGCCGGTGACGGACTCGATGAGCACGAGGGCGAGCGAGTAGACGTCGCTGCGCCCGTCGAGCGAGGCGCCCTGGGCCTGCTCGGGCGAGGCGTAGCGGGCGGTGCCCAGCACGGCGCCGGCCGGCTCGGTCCACGCCGCCTCGGCGAGCGCGCGGGCCAGGCCGAAGTCGGCGATGCGGAGGCGACCTTCGTCGTCGAAGAGCAGGTTCGCCGGCTTGATGTCGCGGTGGACCAGGCCCCGGCGGTGGGCGTACTCGAGCGCCCGGGCCGCCTCCAGGCCGACCTGGCGGGCCTGCGCCTGGTCGAGGCGGTGGTCCGTGTCGAGCAGGGCCCGCAGGGACCCGCCGCCGAGGAGCTCCGTGACCAGGTAGGGGACGTCGCCCTGGCCCCAGTCGTGCACCGCCATGATGTGCGGGTGGTTGAGCGCGGCGGCGTTGTGCGCCTCCGCCCGGAAGCGCTTCAGGAACTGCGAGTCGTCGGCCAGCGCGTCGTGCAGCACCTTGACCGCGACGCGGCGCCGGAGCACCACGTCGTCGGCGAGGTACACGGTGGCGGACGCGCCGGTGCCGATGGGTGCCAGCAACCGGTAGCGACCACCGAGCACCTGACCGACCCGGTCGATCACGCGAGAGATGGCCACCTCCCGAGGCTACAAGTTGCACCGGTGGAATTCGGGTACCCCGGCACGGAGTGATCCCTACCCGGCGGGCGACTGCCACCGCGCCGGTCCCGGCGGGCACACTGGAGGGGTGACCAACGCCTCCGACCCCGCCACCGGCACCGCCACCCCCAGCCGGAGGCGCCGGATCCAGCCCCACCACGTGGTGTACGTGCTGCTGCTCGTGGTCGTGGTGGTGTGCGTGGGCGTGCTGGTGAAGAAGTCCCAGGGCAACGGTGTGAACCTCGACGACGGCAACATCGAGGCGCTCATGCCGCCGCCTGGGTCGAAGATCGTCCACCAGGACGAGATCGGCATCGACCTGGCCCCCGGCTTCGAGGCCCTCCTCACGCTGAACGGCGTCCCCATCCCGGAGGACGAGCTGCTGATCGTCCCCCAGCTGAACCTGGTCACCTTCAAGGAGGGCGCGGGCAAGGAGACCGTCCTGCTCCAGGGCCAGCAGAACTGCCTCACCGCCACCTACTGGCGGTCGGCCACCGGGCCGAACCAGTCGACCACCCGGACCTGGTGCTTCTCGGTCTACTGACCCCTCAGGACCGGCCGAGCACCTGGTCGAGGCGGGCCATCGCCGGGGCGTGGTCGTCCTCCACGAGGATGCCGGTCATGCCCAGCGCCTCGGCGGCGGCGATGTTGCCGGGGGCGTCGTCGAGGAACACCGAGCGTTCAGGGGCCACGCCGAGCTGGTCGAGGCACATCTGGTAGATCCGCGGGTCGGGCTTGCGCATCCCCACCGCCGACGAGTCGACGATCACCTCGAACATGTCGTCGACGGGGATCATGGCCCGCCAGCCGTCGGAGAACTCCTTGATGTTGTTGGTGATGAGGCCGGTGCGGAAGCCGGCCCGACGCAGCTCGATGGCCTTGTCGACCATGTCGGTGCGGATGCTGCTCCCGCCCATCGAGCCGAACATCTCGCTCAGCTCGATGTCGAGGCCCTCCTCCGCCGCCACCGCCTTGATCTGCTCCGCCGCGGCCAGGAGGGCGATCTCGCCCCGCTCGAGCCGGTGCCACGGGTGGTCGGTGTCCTCGTCGTAGGGGCCGAACACGACCCTCACCCCGAGGGCGGGGTCGAGTCCCTTCGCCTCGTGCCAGGCGTGGATGCCGGTGAACGGCGACGCGGTGAACACGCCCCCGAAGTCGAACACGACGGCCTCGATGGTCAACGGACCCCCCTTGGTGGTGACGGACGGGACGACGCTAGCGGCCGCCGAAGGGCCCGGGAGGCGGGTCAGCCCGCGTCGCCGGCGTCGCCCTGGCCCGGGAGCTCGCCCGTCTCGAGGAGGTGGACGAACCCGGCCTCGTCGAGGATCGGTACGCCCAGCTCCTCGGCCTTGGTGAGCTTGGAGGCGCCGGGCTCGGCCCCGACCACCACGGCGGTGGTCTTCTTCGACACCGACCCGGGCGACTTGCCGCCCCGGCCCTTGATGGCCGCCTCGGCCTCGTCGCGGGTGAACCCGTCGAGGGTGCCGGTGACCACGACGGACGCGCCGACCAGGTTCTGGGGCAGATCGGGCGCCTCGGGGCCCTCCATGTTCACCCCGGCCTCGCGGAGCTTCTGCACCACGGCCCGGTTGGCCTCGTCGGCGAACCACTCCCGCACGGCCCGGGCGATGATGGGCCCGACCCCCTCGACCGCGGCCATCTCCTCCTCCGAGGCGGCCTCGATGCGGTCGAGGTGGCCGAAGTGGGTGGCGAGGGCCACGCTGCCGGCGGGACCGAGGTGGCGGATGTTGAGGCCGACCAGCAGGTTGGCCAGGGGCCGGGACTTGGAGGCTTCGATGGCGTTCAGGAGGTTGTTGACCGAGACCTCGCCGAACTTGTCGATGGCCAGCAACCGGTCGGCGTCCAGGGAGTAGATGTCGGCGACGTCGGACACGAGGCCCAGGTCGCAGAAGAGCCGCACCCGCTGCTCGCCGAGGCCCTCGATGTCCATGGCACCCCGGGAGGCGAAGTGCTCGATGGAGCCGGCCACCCGGGCCGGGCACGAGATGTTGGGGCAGCGGGTGTCGGCCTCCCCCTCCGGCCGGACGAGGTCGTGGCCGCAGACCGGGCAGGTGGTCGGGAAGGTCCACTCGGGGAGCCCCTCGGGGCGCTCGGCCAGCACCGGACCGACGATCTCGGGGATGACGTCGCCGGCCTTGCGGACGATGACGACGTCGCCCGGCCGGACGTCCTTGGCCTTCACCTGGTCCTGGTTGTGGAGCGTGGCGACGGCGACCGTGGACCCGCCGACGAACACCGGCTCCAGCTGGCCGAAGGGGGTGGCCCGGCCGGTGCGCCCGATCGACACCATGATGTCGAGCAGGCGGGTGGTGCGCTCCTCCGGCGGGAACTTGTAGGCGATGGCCCACCGGGGAGCCCTCGAGGTGAACCCCAGCTCCCGCTGGAGGGCGAGGGCGTCGACCTTCAGCACCACGCCGTCGATCTCGTAGGGCAGGTCGTGGCGATGCTCCTGCCAGTGGGTGCAGTGGGCGAAGGCCTCGTCGAGCCCGCCGAGCACCTTCACCTCGGGGTTCACCGGGAAGCCGAGAGAGGCGAGGAACTCGAAGGTCTCGTGGTGGTGGGTGAGGGCGGGGCCCCCGACGACCTCGCCGAGCTGGTAGCTCCAGAACGCCAGCTCGCGGGACGCGGTGACGGCCGGGTCCTTCTGGCGCAGGGAGCCCGCGGCGGTGTTGCGGGGGTTGGCGTAGGTGCGCAGCCCCGCCTCGACCTGAGCGGCGTTGAGCGCCTCGAAGACGGCGATCGGCATGTAGATCTCGCCCCGCACCTCGAGGACCTCGGGCGCCCCGGCGGGCAGCTGATCGGGGATGACCGAGATGGTGCGCACGTTGGCGGTGACGTCCTCGCCGGTGCGGCCGTCGCCCCGGGTGGCGGCCTGCACCAGGCGCCCCTGCTCGTAGCGCAGCGACATGGCCAGGCCGTCGATCTTGAGCTCCGCCACCAGGCCCACCGAGCCGGCGCTCTCCCCCAGATCGGCCAGGCGCCGGGCGAGGCGGCCGCCCCACGCCTCGAGCTCCTCGGCCGTGAACGCGTTGTCGAGGCTCATCATCGGCACCCGGTGCACCACCGGCGCGAAGGCGGTGCTGGCCGCGCCGCCGACCACCTGGGTGGGCGAGTCGGGGGTGATCAGCTCGGGGAACTGCTCCTCGAGCGCCCGGAGCTCCTGGACCAGGGCGTCGTAGTCGGCGTCCGGGATCTCCGGGGCGTCGTTCAGGTAGTAGGCGTCGTTGTGGTGGCGGATCGTGGCGCGGAGCTGCTCGACGCGCTCGGCCGGCTCGAGGTCGGTCACGGTCCGCACACTACCGACGCCCTGTGACACCCCGTCCTCCTGCTCCCGGTCCATCCCGGGTGGTTCGATCGCCGCCCCCGGAGGGGCGGGATCGGGCCAGGGTGGGGCGGAGCGAACGGCGGATCGGGACGGAGGGTGGGGAAAGCCCCACCCGGGCGACACCGGCTCGCTCCATGGCCCGCCCGGGGGGCGGTGCGTAGCGTCTGACCCGTGCTCCGACGTCTGTTCGCCCCCTGGCGAAGCTCCTCCACCTGGTGGGCCCTCGCCCACGCCGCCCTCGACATGCCCATCGGCGCGATGGCGTTCGCCGTCGCCATCGCCCTGGCCGCCACCTCCCTCGCCCTGCTCATCACCTTCCCGTTGGCCATCCCCTTCCTGTGGCTGCTGTTCGTCAGCGCCCGGGGCCTCGGCCGCCTCGAGCGGTCGCGGGTCGAGGTGCTGCTCGACCTCCCGCTCGCCGACCCGGTCCGGCCCCTCCCGCCCGGCTCGTGGTGGGCGCACTGGAAGGCGCGGTTCCGCGACCGGGCCCGCTGGAAGGAGATCGCCCACGCGTTCCTCCTGCTGCCGCTGGCGGTCCTGAACGTGCTGGTGCTGATGGTGGTGTGGGGCGGGTCCGCCGCCCTTCTCGCCCTGCCCCTGTACGTGGGCAGCCTGCCCGGCGGCACCGCCAAGTTCTGGCTCTTCGAGGCCGCGCCCGGCATCGGGTCGGTCACCCTCGCCGTCGTCGGCGCCGTGGGCCTCGCCCTGGTGGCGCCGTGGGCCACCGTGCTCCTCGGAAGGCTCGACCGGGCGGAGGCCCGGTGGCTGCTCGGACCACGGGCGGGCGCCGAGCTCGAGGCCCGGGTCACGGAGCTGGAGACGAGCCGCACCGCGGCGGTCGACAGCGCCGAGGCCGAGCGCCGGCGCATCGAGCGCGACCTCCACGACGGGGCCCAGCAGCGCCTGGTGGCGCTCGCCGTCACCCTCGGCGAGGCCCGGGCCCGGATGAGCGACGACCCCGAGGCCGGCAGGGAGCTCGTCGAGCAGTCCCACGAGGAGGCCAAGGCCGCCTTGAAGGAGATCCGCGACCTCGTCCGGGGCATCCACCCCGTCATCCTCGAGGACCGCGGCCTCGACGCCGCCCTCTCCGCAGTGGTGGCCCGGTCCCCGGTGCCGGTCTCGCTCACGGTCGAGGTGGCGCAGCGGCCGCCGGCGCCCGTCGAGAGCGCCGCCTACTTCGTGGTCACCGAGGCCCTGACCAACGTGGCCCGCCATGCCGAGGCCGGCCGCGTCTGGGTCACCCTGGTGCGCCAGAGCGACCGCCTGCTGGTCGAGGTCCGCGACGACGGCAGGGGCGGCGCCGACCCCGCGGGCGGCACCGGGCTCCTGGGCTTGCGCGACAGGGTCACCGCCCTCGGAGGATGGATGCACGTCGTGAGCCCGCCTGGAGGGCCCACCACCCTCACCGTGGAGCTGCCGTGCGCATCGTGATCGCCGAGGACTCCGTCCTCCTCCGAGCTGGGCTGACCCGCCTCCTCGTCGACGCCGGCGAGGAGGTCGTCGCGTCCGTGGGTGACGCCGACGAGCTGCTGCGGGTGGTCGAGCTGCACCAGCCCGACCTCGCCGTGGTCGACGTGCGGATGCCGCCGACCCACACCGACGACGGGCTGCGGGCCGCGCTGGAGATCCGGCGCCGCTGGCCGTCGGTCGGCATCCTCGTGCTGTCGCAGTACGTCGAGGAGCAGTACGCCACCGAGCTGCTCGCCGTCGACACCTCCGGGCTCGGCTACCTGCTCAAGGACCGCATCGCCGACGTCGCCGACTTCCTCGTCGACGTGCGGCGGGTCGGCGCCGGCGGCACCGCGCTCGACCCCGAGGTCGTCGCCCAGCTGCTCGCCCGCTCCAGCCGCGGCAGCGTCCTCGACCGGCTGTCGCCCCGCGAGCGGGAGGTGCTCTCGCTCATGGCCGAGGGCCGCTCGAACCAGGCCATCGCCGAGGCGCTCGTGGTGAGCGACGGTGCGGTCGAGAAGCACGTCTCCAACATCTTCACCAAGCTCGACCTGCTCCCCACCGAGCAGGACAACCGCCGCGTGCTCGCCGTGCTGCGGTGGCTCGACTCCTGAGGAGCTCCCCATGACCGCCACCCTTCCCCCGCCTCCCCCGCCGTCGGCACCGCCTCCCCCGCCTCCCCCGCCGTCGGCACCGCCGCCCCCGCCCCCGGCGGCGTCGCGGGGCCCTGGGAGCGGGCGGCCCTCCCGCCGGGCCCGCACCGGCTGGAAGGTGGCGGGCAGCCTGGCCGCGGTCGCTCTGCTGCTCTGGGGCCTGACCCAGGCCGTCACCCAGATCGCCCACGAGGAGCGCACCGAGACGATCTCCTACGACGCCACGGGCATCACCACCCTCGACGTCGCCATCGACTCCGGATCGCTCACCGTGGTGGGCACCGACGGCGACCAGATCACCGTCACCGCCCGCATCAGCGACGGCCTCCGCTCCACCTCGGTGCGCCGGGAGGTCGTGGGCGACCGCCTCGAGCTGCGAGGCGGGTGCCCCGCGCTGCTCTCCGCGTTCTGCGACGTCGCCTACACGGTCGAGATGCCGTCCCGGATCGCCGTCCGGGCCAGGCTCGGCAACCACAGCGCCCGGGTCAGCGGCGTCGTCGGCGACCTCGACCTCCACAGCAGCAACGGACGGGTGGAGGCCCGCGGGAGCGGCACCGGCACGGTGCGGCTCCACTCCGACAACGGCAACGTCGTCGGCCTCGACCTGCGGGCCCGCACCGTCGACGCCCACTCCGACAACGGCGACGTCGACCTGACCTTCGCCGCTGCGCCCGGCGACGTGAAGGCCACCAGCGACAACGGCGACGTCACCATCGAGGTGCCGGACGACGGCACCAGCTACGCGGTCGACACCGGCAGCGCCAACGGCTCCACCGCGGCGCCGGTGCGCACCGATCCGGACTCCGATCGACGCATCGTCGCCAGGAGCGGCAACGGCAGCGTGCTGGTCACCTACCGGACCGACTGACGCCTGCCCCCGGGGTGGGGTGGGGATCTCCCCACCCGCGTGACACCGGGACGCACCATGGTCGCCCGGGCGGCCCCTCCGTACGTTCATCGAGACAGAGAACGCAACCCAGGAGGGACCGCCATGGCGGTGACGACGACACACGCAGACGGGGTCACGATCCCCACCACCGGGACCGCGATCGCGGCCCGCTCGGCCGTGAAGGTGTACGGCAGCGGCCGCACCGAGGTGCGGGCGCTCGACCACGTCGACCTCGACATCGCCGCCGGCCGCTTCACCGCCGTGATGGGCCCCTCGGGCTCGGGGAAGTCGACCCTGATGCACTGCCTGGCCGGCCTGGACACGCTCACCAGCGGCCAGATCCTGTTCGGCGACGTCGACCTCGGTCGCCTCTCGGACCGGGAGCTCACGCTCCTGCGCCGGGACCGGATCGGCTTCGTGTTCCAGGCGTTCAACCTGGTGCCGACGCTGACCGCGATGGAGAACATCACCCTGCCGAGCCGGCTGGCCAAGCGCCGGATCGACCGGGGCTGGGTCGACCAGCTGGTCGCGACGGTCGGGCTCGGGGACCGGCTGCGCCACCGCCCCGCCGAGCTCTCCGGCGGCCAGCAGCAGCGGGTCGCCGTGGCCCGGGCCCTCGCCAGCCGCCCGTCGGTGGTGTTCGGCGACGAGCCCACCGGCAACCTCGACTCGCGCAGCGGCGCCGAGATCCTCGGGCTCATGCGACGGGCCGTGGACGAGCTGGCCCAGACCATCGTGATGGTCACCCACGACCCGTCCGCGGCCGCCTACGCCGACCGCGTGGTGTTCCTCGCCGACGGGCGGGTCGTCGACGCCATGGACGCACCGACCGCCGAGCGGGTGCTCGAGCGGATGAAGGCCTTCGGGGACTGATCGCCATGTTGACCACCACGTTGAAGGGCATCGCCGGCCACAAGCGCCGGTTCCTCTCCACCTGCGTCGCCGTCGTGCTCGGCGTCGCCTTCCTCACCGGCACCCTCGTGCTGGGCGACACCATCCGGGGCGGGTTCGACCGGGTGTTCGCCACGGCCAACGAGGGCACCGCCGTCGTCGTGCGCAGCTCGGTCGAGATCGGCAGCTCCGACACCGGCCAGCGAGGCGTGGTCGACCCCGCCGTCGTCGAGACCGTCCGGGCGGTGCCCGGCGTCGCCACCGCCGAGGCCGTCGTGACCGGCCCCGCCCAGATCGTCGCCGCCGACGGCACCGCCATCGGTGGCGACGGGCCGCCGACGCTCGGCAGCAGCTGGCTCGACGACCCCTCGCTCGAGCCCTACCGGGTGGTCGAGGGTCGGGCCCCCGCGGCGTCGGCCGACGGCACCGTGGAGGTCGTGATCGACAAGGGCTCGGCGGAGGACGCCGGCCTGGCCGTCGGCGACACGACCACGGTGCTGGTGCCGGACCAGGTCCCGGTGCGGGTCGTCGGCATCGTCGGCTTCGGCGACGCCGACAGCATGGCCGGGGTCACCTTCACCGGCTTCACCGCCGAGGACGCCATGCGCCTCCTGGGTGGTGGCGTGCCCGGGGTGAGCGAGGTGCGCGTGGCGTCCCAGCCCGGCGTCTCCGACGACGAGCTGGCCGTCCGCATCAGCGAGGTGCTGCCCAGCGGCACCGAGGCCATCACCGGCACCGCCCTCGCCGCTGAGCAGCTCGCCGACATCGAGGACGAGTTCCTCGGCATGCTGCGCACGATGCTGGTGATCTTCGCCGGCGTCGCCCTGCTCGTCGCCTCGTTCAGCATCCACAACACCTTCTCGATCGTGGCCGCCCAGCGCAGCCGCGAGTCCGCCCTGCTGCGAGCCATCGGCGCCACCCGGCGCCAGGTGCTCGGATCCGTGGTGCTGGAGGCCCTGCTCATCGGTGTGCTCGCCACCGCGGTGGGCGTCGGTGCCGGCCTCGGGCTGGCCGCCGGCCTGCGGGCCCTGCTCGAGAGCGCCGACGTGGGCCTGCCCACCGGTGCCCTCGTCATCGGCACCGGCAGCATCGTGGTGCCGGTGGTGATCGGCCTCGGCGTCACGCTGGTCGCCGCCCTCGGTCCCGCACTCCAGTCGGCCCGGGTGTCGCCCCTCGCCGCCATGCGGGCGTCCGCCGTCGAGGCCCCGGGCATCGGGCGGGTGCGCCTGGTCGTCGGCCTGCTCGCCGCCGTCGCCGGGGTGGGCCTCATCGTGGCCGGCGCCTCGGGCGCCGCCCTCGGCCCGGTCGGGCTGGGCTCGGTGGCCACCGCCGTCGCCTTCGTGCTCCTCGGTCCGGTGCTGGCCCGCCCGGCCGGCCGCCTGCTCGGCACCCCGGCCCGGCTGGTCAAGGGCGTCACCGGCCAGCTGGCCCAGGAGAACGCGGTCCGCAACCCCCGCCGCACCGCCGGCACCGCCACCGCCCTCGTGATCGGCATCGGCGTGGTCGCCGTGTTCACCGTGTTCGGCTCGTCGCTGCGCACCTCGATCGACCAGGAGGTGTCGCGGTCGTTCGGCGACACGGACCTGGTGGTGCAGGCCACCGCCTTCGCCGGCAGCGGCCTCTCGTCCACCCTCGTGGAGGAGATCGGCCAGGTCGAGGGCGTCGACGCCGTCAGCCCGCTGTCGTTCGGCGACGTCGCCGTCGACGGCACGGCCGAGACGGCCACCGTCACCGATCCCGCGGCGCTCGCCGCGGTCTCGGACCTGCAGGTCGTCGCCGGCGACCTGGCCACCCTCGACGACTCCTCCGTCGCCGTGTCGAAGGCCTACGCCGAGGACCACGGCTGGACCGCCGGGAGCACGGTGCAGATCGGCTACGCCGACGGGCAGACCCAGACGGCCACGGTCGGCGCGGTGTACACGGCGAAGGGCGCCATCGGTGACCTGGTCATGCCGTCGGCCCTGTGGGACGCCCACGCCACCCGCCCGCTGGGCGCCCAGGTGGTGCTCGTCGGCCTGGAGGACGGGGCCGACCTCGACACCGCCCAGGCGGCGGTGACCGAGCTCGCCACCCGATCCGGCTCGCCGACGGTCCAGAACCGCGAGGAGTACCTCGACAGCATCGCCGAGGAGGTCAACCAGGCGCTCACCGTCATCTACGTGCTGCTGGCGGTGGCGGTCGTGATCGCCCTGCTCGGCATCGCCAACACGCTGACCCTGTCGATCCACGAGCGCACCCGGGAGCTGGGGATGCTGCGGGCGCTGGGCCAGACCCGCCGGCAGCTGCGCTCGATGATCCGATGGGAGTCGGCCGTGGTCGCCACCTTCGGGGTGCTCGCCGGCCTCGGCCTCGGCACCTTCATCGGGTGGGGCCTGGTGACCGCCGGCGGCGAGTCGATCGACGTGCCCACCTTCGACGTGCCGGTCGGCCAGATGGCGGTGATCGCCGTGATCGGCGCCCTCGCCGGGGTCGTGGCGGCCATCCGGCCCGCCCGCCGGGCGTCCCGCCTGCAGGTGCTCGAGGCCATCGCCTCCACCTGACCCCGATCCGTGGCTCGTTCCCCGCTCCTCCAGGGGCGGGGGACGAGCCCTCCCCTCTGGGTGGCTCGTCGGGTGGACCCTCCACACCGCCAGACGAGCCACCCACCACCGCGCCAGAGATCCGTGGCTCGATCCACGGGCCTGGAGCACCGCCAAACGAGCCACGGATCACGACCCCGAGCATCAGTGGCTCGATCCACGGGCCTGGAGCACCGCCAAACGAGCCACGGATCACGACCCCGAGCATCTGTGGCTCGATCGACGGGCCCCCCGCCCCGTCGATCGAGCCAGCGGCGCGCCGGCGGGGGTCAGGCCCCCGCGGCGAGGCGCACGCCGACCGCCTGGTCCTGCAGGCGCGAGGCCAGGCGGTTCGTGAGCTCCATGACCTGCTCGGCCTGGGTGACGCCGTGGTGGGCGAGCCCGCACACCGGGGTGATGAGGGCGTTGGTGCGCAGCAGCGTGGGATCGCACCCGTCGCCGGAGAGCTCGCACCACACCGAGGAGAGTCGCCGCCAGAGCCGCTCCACGGTCGGACCGACCGGGCCGTCGGTGGGCACCGCACCCCACGCCACCCAACCGCCCCGCTCGAAGTGGTCGGCGAGCAGGCCCCCGTGGCGGACGATGCCGCCGTCGACCGGCACCGAGAGGATGCGGGGGCCGGCCCCCAGCAGGAGCCGGTAGTCGGCGGGCGCGCAGCAGTGGAGGCCGGTGAACGCCAGGCGCTCGATCACCGCGAGCGTGCCCGACACCAGATCGACCCCCTCGCTCGGCCCGATCGGGAACCCCTGCTCGGTGAGCGAGGCCATGGCCGGCTCGTCGACGAACACCACGAGCTGGGCCTGGGGCACCCGCTGGAGCAGGTGGTCGACAAGCGCGGCCGCCCGGCGGCGCACGGCGGAGCCGGCGACGGCGAAGGCCAGGTCGGCGTCGAGGCCGGCGGCGTGGAGGGCGACGCCCAGCGTGACCGGACCGGTGACCGACACCTTGATGGGGCCGTCGCGGTCCGCGACCGCGGTGAGGAAGGCGCGCAGGCCGCCGTACGCCTCGCTGGCGAAGTCGAGGTCGCCCAGCGGCGCCTCCGGATCGACGAGCGCCGGTTCGAGATCGAGGGTGCCGTCGTCGTGCACGGTCACCCCCCGGATGCCCGCCGCGGCCTGGGCGATCATGCCCTCGCGCCGCGACCGGGCGGGCAGCGACGGCGCCGCGGGCAGACGGGGGTTGTGGCGGAGCACGAACTCCACCGCGTCGCTCGGGTCGCAGTGGGGCAGGTGGCCGATCCCGGTGGAGAGGCCGACCGGGAGGGCTCCGCCGAGACCGCCTCCGTTCATCGCCCCTCCGCTCGCGCCGACGCCGGCCGCAGGCCCGGGTCGGTGCGCGTGAGGGCCCCGCGCGGCAGAGGGTTCCACCTGTCCGACACCTCCGACCTCCTCGGGACGATCCGTCGGGTCATGTGTCGCATGTCACTGGAATAGCGAGTCGCGGCGCCCATGGGCAAATCTCGGCGCCGTGAGCTCCGCGACCCGTCACTTCGGCCGGTGGGCGACTGCGGTCGCCTGGGTGGTCCTGCCGTTCGTGGCCGGTCCCTCGTTCGGCGACGCCCTGGACCCCCGGAGCCGGGCGGTGCAGCTCGTGGCCACCATCGGCCTGTGGGCGTTCTGGGCGCTCGGGCTGATCGCCTCCCTGGTGCCGAGCACGGCGTCCCTCACCGCCATCCGCATCCTCGCCCCCGCCTCGGTCGCCGCCGCCGCGTGGGCCGCCCTGGTCGTGCCCGACGGAGCCGGGGTGCCCGAGTCGTTGGCGCTGGGCTTCACCACGCTCGCCGCGGTCATCGCCCTGTCGGCACCGGTCGGCGACCGCATGGTGAACGGCTCCTCGTACGGCGACGAGCGGCGCATGCCCCTCCGGCCGCCGGGGGTGCTGCTCCTCGGACCCATCGAGCTCACCTGGGCGGTGGTCGTCGCCGGCGTGGTGGCCGGCCCGATGCTGCTGGCCGCCCGGCAGTGGGCACTGGGCCTGATCCTGCTCGTCGTGGGATGGGCCGCGGCCGGGTTCGGCGTGCGGATCCTGCACCGGCTGTCGCAACGGTGGTTCGTGTTCGTGCCCGCCGGCGTCGTCGTCGTCGACGAGATGGCCCTCACCGACGCCTTCCTGGTGCAGCGCCAGCGCGTCGACTCGATCGGCCCGGCGCCCGTCGACAACCGGGCCCTCGACCTCACCGTCGGCGCCCTCGGCCTGGCGCTCGAGCTCCGGCTCACCGAGCCCGACGTGATCATCCCCGCTCCCCCGCGCCGGGTGCGCGGCGAGCAGGAGCCCATCACCCCGATCGGGGTCGAGTCGGTGCTGATCGCCCCGACCCGGCCCGGGTGGGTGCTGGAGGAAGCGGCCCGCCGGCGCCTCCTCGTCAGCTGACCCGCACCGGTCTCACCGCACCGAACCGGCTCGAGCCGCGGCCGAGGGTCAGGCAGGAGGGATGACCGTGCCGCCGCCGAGGACGACGTCGCCGGTGTAGAGCACCACGCTCTGGCCGGGCGCGACGCGCCGCTGGGGCTCGACCCACTCGACCTCCGTCGTGCCGTCCGGCTGCTCCGCCACACCCGCGACGGCCACCGCGGCCCCGTGGGCGCTGACCTGGGCGGTGACGCCGTCGACGGCCGCGGCCCGCGCCCGCGCCGCGTCGTCGACCCACACCATCGAGGCCAGCCGCTCGGACGGCACGAGCAGCCTGTCGGCGGTGCCCACCACGACCGTCGCCGAGGCCACGTCGACCTCCACCGCGTAGCGCGGGGTTCCGTCGACGGCCACGCCGAGCCCCCGGCGCTGGCCGACGGTGACCAGCTCGACCGCGTCGACCCGCCCCACCTCGGACCCGTCGGCGTCGACCAGCCGGGCGGGTCGCAGCGGGATGCGCGCCCCCAGGAACGCCTCCCGGCCACCGCCGCGGTGGGAGATGAAGCAGACGTCCTGGCTGTCGGGCTTGTCGGCGGTGCGCAGACCGAGCTCGGCGGCGCGGGCCCGCACCTCGTCCTTGGTCATGGCCCCGATCGGCAGGCGCACCCGTCGCAACTGGTCGCCGGTGAGCATGTGGATCACGTAGCTCTGGTCCTTTCGGGCGTCGACGCCCCGCACCACCCGGGGCTCACCCGCCGGCCCGGCCGGCTCGATGCGGGCGTGGTGCCCGGTGGCCACCGCGTCGAACCCGAGCACCGCGGCGCGGGTCAGGAGCCGGTCGAACTTGAGGTGCCGGTTGCACTCGATGCACGGGTTCGGCGTGAGCCCGGACGCGTGATCGGCCACGTACGGGCCCACGACGTGGCGGGTGAAGTCGTCGCCGAAGTTGAACACCAGGTGCTCCACCCCGAGGTGATCGGCCACCCGGCGGGCGTCGTCGACGTCGCTGATCGAGCAGCACCCGGAGTCCGAGTCGCCGCCCCACAGCTTGAGGGTCACGCCCACCACCTCGTGGCCTTCCTCGACGAGTGCGGCGGTGGCCACGGATGAGTCGACCCCGCCCGACATGGCGACGAGCACCTGCACGACGGCCTCGCTCAGAGCCCGCCGGCGCGGAGGTGCTCCACCGCGGCGGGAAGGACGGCCAGGGCGTGGTCGATCTCTGCGTCGGTGGTGCTCCACCCCAACGACAGGCGCAGCGAGCCGCCGCGCAGGTCGGGCGCCACGCCCATGGCGGCGAGCACGTGGGAGGTCTCCATGGCGCCGCTGGAGCACGACGAGGCGGCGGAGGCGTACACCTCGGACCGCTCGAGCAGGTAGAGCAGCGCCTCGCTCTCGACGCCCTCGATGCACACGTGGGCGGTGCCGGCCACCCGGTGGCGGCGGTCGGGCCCCGCCGCGCCGCCGACCGCGCCGGTCTCGACCAGGCCGGGCACGCTGGCCAGGAGGCCGTCGAGGAGGCGGTCCCGGAGCTTGGCGACCCGCTCGACCTCGACGGGACGCGCCTCGGCGGTGAGCCGTGCGGCCGTGGCCGCGGCGACGATGCCGGCCACGTTCTGGGTGCCCGAGCGCAGCCCCCGCTCCTGACCGCCGCCGAGCTGGCGGGGCGCGACCGTGATGTCGCCCTTGGCCACGAGCACGCCGACGCCCTTGGGGCCGCCGAACTTGTGGGCGCTGAGGCTGACGAGGTCGGCGACCGCGGTGAGGGCGGCCACGTCGGTCCAGCAGAAGGCCTGCACCGCGTCGGTGTGGAGCACGGCGTGGGGCGCCAGCCGGCGCACGGCGTCGGCCACCTCGACCAGCGGCTGGATCGTGCCGACCTCGTTGTTGGCGGCCATCACCGACACGATGCGCACGCCCGGCCCCTCGCCCGCTGCCTCGCGGGCGGCCTCCTGCTCGAGCACGGCGGCGAGGTCGTCGAGGTCGACACGGCCGCTGGCGTCGACCGCGACGGTGCACCCTCCGAGCGACTCCACCGGGTCGAGGACGGCGTGGTGCTCGACCGCGGAGCACACCACCGTGCCTCCGGCGACGGTGATCGCCGGCGCGCCGGCGCGGGCCGCGCCGAACACGGCCAGGTTGTCGGACTCGGTGCCGCCGCTGGTGAACACCACCTCGCGGGGGTGGGCGCCGACCAGCTCGGCGACCTCGTCGCGGGCGTCATCGATCGCCCGCCGGGCGTCGCGCGCCATGCGGTGGGCGCCGGACGGGTTGGCGAAGCGCACGTCGAGGAACGGCAGCATGGCGTCGACCGCCTCGGGACGCATCGGCGTCGTGGCGGCGTGGTCGAGGTAGGCGCTCACCGAGGCAAGGCTAACGGCGGGCCCGCCCACCGCCCCCAGCCGGTCAGCGGACCCGGCGCCGCTGGTAGGCGGTGGCCACGCAGGTGAGGAACATCTCAGGGGCGACCCCGGCCGGCACGGGGATGCGCATGCGGTCGGCGACCATCGTGGCGACTTCGGTGGTGACCTGCCACCGGGCCGCGGGTCGCAGCTCCCCGCAGCGGAGCAGCACCGCCCGCACCACCCCGTACTGCTCCTCGGTGAGCGGCGAGACGTCGAGGCCCTGCACGTAGGGCTCCCAGTTCCACGGCACCGCGAACGCCACCGGCGGCGTGGGGCGGCGGGCGCTGCGCTGCCGCAGCACGAGGGTGCCGGCGACGAGGTCGCCGAGGCGCTGGTCGCGGCGGCTCACGAGGATGGAGATCACCGCCGGGACGCCCATCAGGGCGTAGATCTCGACGAGGCCGATCATGGCCCGGATGGCGGCGTGCCGGAACCGCTCGGGCGCGCCCTCACGGGTGACCACCCGCAGGCCCATGGCCGCCTTCCCGAGCGTGCGCCCGTTCCAGAAGGTCTCCATCAGCGCGGGGTAGCCGATCAGGGCGAGGAACACGGCGACCAGCGTCGCCACGACCGAGACCACGCCGCCCACCTCGGCGCCGAGCACGCCCGCCGCGGCCGTCACCGCGAAGAGGGTGAGCAGCAGGCCGCCCACCTGGGTGGCGAGGTCGAGCAGCTCGGCGATCGTGCGTGAGGCCACACCGGCGGTCTCGAACTCGAGCAGCACCGCCTCGGGGGTGACGATGCCCGTCACCGGCGGGCCGCCCGTCGTCGCCATGGGTCGCCTACGGTAGCGATCGGCGTGGACATCGACCGGTACCTGCTCCAGAACCAGCCCAGCTGGGATCGGCTGGCGGCGCTCAGCGGGCGCGCCCGGTGGAACCGGTCGAGCCTCACCGCTGAGGAGATCGACGAGCTGGTCACCCTCTACCAGCGCACGTCCGCCCAGCTCTCGCACGTCCGCACCACCTACCGAGATCCCGAGCTGATCAGCCGGCTCACCCGCCTGGTGGCCGAGTCGTCGGCGGCCATCTACGGGCAACGGACGAAGCCCGGGCGGGCCGTGCGCCGGTTCTACGCGGACACGTTCCCCGCCGCGGTGTGGCACCTCCGCCGCTTCGTGGCGGTAGCGGCGCTGGCCACCTTCCTCCCCGCCCTGGGCATGGCCCTGTGGCTCACCCACGACGACGCCGCCCTGGCCCGGTCGGGCAGCCCGAGCGAGCGGCGGGAGTACGTCGAAGACCGCTTCGAGCAGTACTACTCCGACCAGCCCTCGTTGGTGTTCTTCACCCAGGTGACCACCAACAACGTCCGGGTGTCGTTCACCGCGTTCGCCCTCGGGCTGTTCGCGGTCGTCCCCGGCGCGCTGATCCTGGCCTACAACGGGGTGATCCTCGGGCAGGTGGCGGCGTGGATGATCGCGGCGGGCGACGGCGGACGGTTCTTCGGGCTGATCCTGCCCCACGGTCTGCTCGAGCTGACCGCCATCGTGGTCGCGGGCGGCGCCGGCCTGGCCCTGGGCTGGTCGTGGATCGCTCCCGGCGACCTCCGCCGCAGCGACAGCCTGGCCCGGGAGGGACGGCGGGCCGCTGCGGTGGTGCTGGGGCTCATGACCACGTTCCTGGTGGCCGGCCTGATCGAGGGGTTCCTCACCGGCAGCGGCCTGCCCGCGGCCGTGCGGGTCACGGTCGGGGCGAGCGCGTTCGTCGCCTTCCTCGGCTACGTGTTCGTCCGGGGTCGCGACGCCGCCGCTCGAGGCGTGACCGGGGCGGTGGGCGAGACCGACGCCGGTCGGCGTCTCACGCCGGCCCCGACCCGCCCTCACTCAGCTGCTTCCACCATGCGGTAGCAGACCCCGTCGATGCGGGCATCGCCGGGCGGCGCCGGTAGGTTTTCCGCCCCGTGGATCTCCTTCTCGTGCTGCTGGCCGGCTTCGCCGCATCGCTCGTCGACGGCGCGCTCGGCATGGGCTTCGGCCCCACCAGCTCGAGCCTGCTCCTGGGCACCGGGCTCTCCCCGAGCTCGGTGTCCACCACGGTCAACCTGGCCAAGGTCGTCACCGGGCTCGCCGCCGCGGTGTCGCACTGGCGGTTCCGCAACATCGATCACCGGCTCGTCCTGCGCCTCGCCCTCCCCGGCTGCGCCGGCGCCCTCGTCGGCGTCACCGTCCTGTCCCAGGTCGACGCGGCCACCCTGCGCCCGCTGCTGGCCGCCCTGCTCGTGGTCATCGGCCTGCGGATCCTCTGGCGCTTCAGCCGGCCGGTCACCGCCGACCCCGAGGAGTTCGAGGACCTGGACCACGACCCCGACGCGATGCCCCCCTTCGACTCCCGTGGCACCGAGCTGGTGGCCGCGGCCGGTGGCGTCACCAACGGGATGGTCGGCGCCTGGGGCCCGGTCGTCACGCCGTTCCTGATGCACCGGAAGCTGGAGCCCCGCTTCGCCGTGGGCTCGGTGAACACGGCGGAGGTGGCGGTGGCCGCGGTGTCGGCGGGTTCGCTGGTGACCGCCATCGGGCGGGGCGGCCTCGACCCGGCGGTCATCGTCGCCATGATCCTCGGTGGGGTGCTCGCCGCGCCGGTGGCCGCCTGGTTCGTGCGCCACGTGCCGGCCCGACCGATGGGCGTGGCGGTCGGCGGCCTGCTCCTGCTCACCAACGTGCGGGACCTGGCCGGGTGGGCCGAGCTGGGCCTCGCCCGCTGGGCGCTCTACGCCAGCGTCCTGGGGCTCGTCGCCGCGGCCGCCCTGCGACCACGTCTCGAGCAGGGCGACACGGGACTCGCCACCGACCCGGCCTGACTCCTCCTGCCCGCTCAGCGGCGTAGGTTGCGAGGACCGGAAGAGCAGCTCGCGACACGAACCAGATCCGACACCCCGGGGCGTCGAGCTCGGTGACGACCCGACCCCAGCCGCCGACATCCCCCGAGCCTCGACACGAGGTACGTGGGGGGAGGCAGGGGCTAGAGGAGCCCGAGCGCCTTCACGTCGAGGTAGGCGTCGCAGAGCCTCCCGGCGAGGGCCCCGGCCGGGGCGTCGATCACCACTGCCCCCGCTCCCCTCAGCATCGCCGCCGCCCGCTCACGCTCCTCGAGGGCGTCCACGGCCGCCGCCGCCAGGTAGGCCTCGTCGGGCGTCTCGGGCACGAGCGACGCCCACCGCTCGAGCTCCGGATCCCGTACGCAGGCGACCACCACCGAGTGGCGGCTGATCAGCAAGGGGACCTTGGGCAGCAGGGACTCCCGGACGGCTTCGGGCACGAGGTCGGTCAACAGCACCACCAGCGCCCGGCGCCGGAAGCGGGCCAGGGTCTGGCCGAACGCCTCCGCGTAGTCCGACTCGGCCAGCACGGGGTGGAGCTCGGGGAAGGCGTCGGCCACCCGGCCCACCTGGCGGGCTCCCGCCGCCGGAGGCACCACGGCCCGCACGGACACGTCGAAGGCCACCAGCCCGGCCCGGTCCCCGAGCCGGGCGGCCACGCTGGTGAGCGCCATCGCCGCGTCCATGGCGTGCTCGACCCTCGGGACGTCGGCGACCTGGCCGGCCATGACCCGACCGTTGTCGAGCAGGGTGACCACGACCTGGTTCTGCTCGGACCGGTACGTGCGCACGATCGGCTTGCCCGTGCGGGCCGTGGCGGCCCAGTCGATGCGGCGGGACTCGTCGTCGGGGGTGTACTCGCGCAGCTGGTCGAAGTCGGTGCCCCCACCGCGGCTGCGAGCGGTGCGCAGGCCCGGGTCCTGCCGCCGGGCCCGCCGCACCCGCAGCTCGGCCTCGTCCCGCGACGGGAACCGCGGGTAGACGAAGAGGCGGCCCGGCAGCCGGCGGGTGCGCTGGCGGGCCACCAGCCCGAGCGGCCCCTCGGTGCGCACGACCACGTCGGTCGGTTCGAACCGGCCCCGCCGGGACGGGCGGAGCACGGCATCGACCTCCACCACCTCGTCGCGGTGGAGCCGCACCCGGAAGCGACGCCGGCTCGCCTGCAACGACGGGGCGAGCTCGTCGGCCACCGCCACCACCACGCCCCGCCCGCCGGGGTGCTCCACCGTCCAGCCGATCTCGACGGGCGCGTCGAGCACGCCGGAGGCGGGCAGGCGCCGCACCACCGAGATGCGGGCGGGCGGGACGGCGAGCAGCAGGTCGAGCAGGGCCACGAGGAGCAGCACCGCCTCCACCACGAGCAGCGCCCGGCCCCGGCCGATCACGAGCAGCACCACGATCGACGCGGCGACGACCGCGGCGAGGCGGCGGGTGGGGACGGGAAGGGTCACGGTTCTTGGGCGCCTCAGCGGGGCACGGGCACGGTGGCGAGCACCCCGTCGAGCACGCCGTCGGGGGTCACCCCCTCGAGCTCGAGCTCGGGCCGCACCATCAGCCGGTGCCGCAGGGTCGGCTTGGCCACCGCCTTCACCTCGTCGGGCGTGACGAAGTCACGGCCCGACAGCCACGCCCACGCCTTCGAGGCGTGCAGCAGCGCCGTCGCACCGCGGGGAGACACGCCGAGCGCCAGCGACGGCGACTCCCGCGTACCCCGCACCAGCGAGACGATGTACTCGAGCACGGGCTGCTCCACCCGGAGCCGGTCGACCGCGGCCCGGCCGGCGGCGAGCTCGGCGGGCCCGGCCACCGGTCGCACCCCGGCGCCCACCACGTCGTGGGGGTCGAGGCCGGCGTCGTGGCGGGTGAGCACGTCGAGCTCCTCGGCGGCCGACGGGTAGCCGACGTCGAGCTTGAACAGGAACCGGTCGAGCTGCGCCTCGGGCAGCGGGTAGGTGCCCTCGTACTCCACCGGGTTCTGGGTGGCGGTCACCAGGAACGGCTCGGGCAGGGCGTGCGCCGTGCCCTCCACGGTCACCTGGCGCTCCTCCATCGCCTCGAGGAGGGCCGCCTGGGTCTTCGGCGGGGTGCGGTTCACCTCGTCGGCCAGGAGCAGGTTGGTGAAGACCGGGCCCTCCCGGAACGAGAAGGTGCCCTCGCGCTGGCGGTACACGACCTGGCCGAGCAGGTCCGAGGGCATGAGGTCGGGGGTGAACTGCACCCGCCGGGTCTCGAGGTCGAGGGCGGCCGCGACGGTCTTGACCAGCAACGTCTTGGCCGTGCCGGGCACCCCCTCTAGCAGCACGTGGCCCCGGGTGAGGAGGGCGACGAGGATGCCCGACACGGTGCCGTCCTGGCCGACCACCACCTTGGCGACCTCGGCGCGGAGCCGGCCGATGGCGGCGCGCGGGTCGTCGCCGGGCGGGGCGGGTGGCGGGGGCGGGGTGGAGTCGCTCACGCGGGACCTCCTGGTGGGGTGGGGTCGTCGGACGGGGTGGGCGGGCGGAGGGCGGCCTCCACCAGGGCGTCGAGCTCGCGGCCGAGGCCGGCGAGGGCCTCGTCGTCGGCCACCGGGCCGTCGACCAGCGCCCGCTCGAGGCGCTCCGGGTCGAGCCCGGACCGGGCAGCGGTGGTGGCGGCCACGGCGCGCGGGTCGGTCCCCGCGGCCAGTCCGTACGCGGCCTCCAACCGGCGGCGGGCGGCCCGGCGCAGGGAGCGGCCGGCACGGTCACGAGCACCGGCGTGCTCGAGCAGCCCACCGACGGCGCGGGTGAGCTCGGAGCCGGCGACGAGCACGGGCGGGTCCTCGGGCACCGGGCGCCCGAGCCGGCGGGCCCGGTACAGGGCGTAGACGACGAAGGCCACGACCAGCTGGAGCAGGGCCAGCGACACACCGGTGGGGAGCACAGGACCGTCGCCCTCCACCGGCTGCAGGTCGTCGCCGCCGTCCCCGACGGTGAGCACGGCCAACCGGGTGCCCTCCTCGGGCACGGCGAGGGCGGCGAACAGCCCCGCGTTGTCAGCCTGGTCGAGGGCCTCGTTGGTGAAGACCCACGGGGTTCCCACCGACACCAGGCGACCGCGGCCCACGGCCTCGACCACGACCACGGCGCCGTCGGCGTTCCCGAAGCAGGCGGCGGCGTCGACCGGCACGTCGTAGCGGAACACGGGGCCGTACGACTCCAGGCGGTCGAGCTCGGTGAGCCCGAGGGGTTCCCGGGCGTCGCAGGCGCCCCGGTCGACCCGGACCGACTCGGTGAAGAGGTCGCTGTCGGCGAGGTCGGCGACCGGGGCCAGCTCCGACGCCGGGTCGGCCATCACGAACGTGTGGCCCTCGGCGATCCACGCCATCAGCCGCGGGGTGAGGTCGTCGTCGATGATGTCCTCGAAGGCGATGGCGACGTCGACGTCGTCACCGGGCAGCTCCGAGGTGACCTCCACGTCGGCGCCGAGGCGGCCGGCGAGCTCCACCGCGGCACGGGTGCCGGTCGCGCCGGTGGAGGTCGGGTCGAGGGGTGGGCCGTCGTTGCGGGTGGACGGGGCCACGAGGGCGAGCAGCACGACCGCCACGACGAGCACCGCCACCAGCACGAGGACCAGCACGGCCGGCCCTCGGCGGCCCCCTCCGGCCCGGGGGGTGCTCGGCGCGGTGGAGGCGGCGGTCACCGGGCCCGCTCCTCGACCCGTCGGGCCAGCTCCCGGAAGCGCTCGGCCTCCTCGGGGCCGGTCGGGCGGTTCCCGTACCAGGCCCGGTCGAACAGCTCGGCCGCGGCGTCGAACTCGCCCGCCGCGTCCGGGGCGGACGTGCCGACCTCGCGCCGGTGCTCGCCCGTGGTGCGGGACGCGGCGGGGTCGACGACCTTCCTCGTCGTGAGCTCCCCGATGAGCGCCCGGTAGCGGGCCCGCAGGCCGTCGCGCCATCGACCCTCCGCCTCCAGCCGCTCGGCCTCCTCGTCCCAGTCGACCACGATGGGCCGGCGTCGACGCCGCAGCGCCGACCCGTCCTCCTCCTCGGCCGCACCCGAGGCCCGCCGATCCCTTCGGATCGAGCGAACGGCCAGCACCACGGCCACCGTCGCCGTCACCGCGGCGAGGATCACGACGAGCCACCCCACCACCGGGCTCCCGCCCGTGCCGCCGAGCGAGGTGAAGAGCCGGGAGAACCACTCGTCGACCTTCTCCAGGGTGGTCTGCAGCCACGACCGGCCCGGCTCCTGGTACTCGGAGCCCCGCAACACCTCCTCCGCGGCCCGTCGGGCCTCGTCGGCGTCAGCCGGCACGGTGGAACGCCACGCTCGCCCGCTGGCGGAGGTCGAGGCCCTCGGTGCGGACGCGGAGGTCGAGGTACAGGAGGACGCAGCTGGTGACCAGCGGGCCGACGGTGAGCAGGGCGGCCAGGAGCCCGGTGACGGTGTCGACCGCCCACCGGCTCGCCCAGGGCAGCTCGGAGGACAGCGCGTTGGGGATCGCGGTGAGCACCCAGGTGAGCAGCGTCGCCACCAGGGTCGACAGCAGCACCACGCCGAGGGCCATCCAGAAGCGGCGGGCCACCAGGGTGAAGGAACGACCGATGGCGGCGATGGGACCGACGCCCTCCGCTGCGATCGCGGGCGCCACCACCGCGGTGAACGCCAGCCACACCCCGAGGGGGAGCACGCAGGCGACGTAGGCGATCACCGAGCCGGCCGCCAGCAGCGGCCAGGCGCCGAGGACCGCGCCCGACCGGCGCAGGGCCAGGCCGGCCGCCGGCACCGCCCCGAGGCGGGCGCCGGACTGGCGGGCGGTGACCACGTAGGTGAGGGCCACCCCCAGGAAGAGCACTCCCAGCGCCCGGAGGGCGGAGGAGCCGACGCTCGCCAGCATCGCCTCCCACGGGAAGCTGTCGCTCTCCTCCAGGAGGGGCACCCCCAGCACCACGGTGGACACGTCCTCGTCGAGCGCGGCCGTCCCGGCCCCGGCGAGCACCGCGCTGGGCACCAGGAACATGGCGGACAGGGCCAGCACCGTGCCCGGCTGGTCGTGCAGGAGCCGCCAGCCCCCGTCGAGCATGTCGGTGAGCGTCGCCGGTCCCAGCGGTTCGACACGCACTGCCGGTTGCGCCACCCCCACCTCCGCGGGCCGGCCGCCGCCGGCCGTCCCCGCCATTCTGCCCGGCCAGACTGTGCGGGTGCTGCACGATGCCGACGGCTACGGCGAGGCGTTCGCGGACGTCTACGACGACTGGTACGACGGGTCCTTCGACACCGACGGCGCCGTCGCGACCCTCGCCGAGCTCGCCGGGCCCGGCCCCGTCCTCGAGCTCGGCGTGGGCACCGGCCGCCTCGCCCTCCCCCTCGCCGATCGGGGGCTCCCCGTCGTCGGGGTCGACGCGTCGGCGAGCATGCTCGACCGACTGGCCACCAAGCAGGGGGCGACGCGGGTGGCCGTCGTCCGGGCCGACATGGCCGACGTCGCCGACGCGGTGCGGGCTGCCGCGGTCGGCGAGGGCGGCAAGGGCGGCGAGGTGCCCCCCGCCGGCTACCGGCTCGCGTTCTGCGCCTACAACACCTTCCTCAACCTCCACACCGAGGCGGCCCAGCGCCGGTGCCTCGAGGGCGTCGCCTCCCTCCTCGCCGACGACGGTGCCCTCGTCGTCGAGGCGTTCGTGCCCGCCGCCCCCCAGGACGTCCCCCGCACGTCGCTCGACGTCGCCCGGGTCACCACCGACGCCGTCGTGCTCACCGCCACCGAGCACGACGCCGCCCTCCAGCTCGTCACCGGCCAGCACGTGGAGCTGCGCGACGGGTCGGTTCGGCTCCGACCCTGGCGGGTGCGCTACCTCACGCCTGCCCAGCTCGACGCCGTGGCCGCCGCCGCCGGGCTCGAGCTCCGCGAGCGCTGGACCGACTGGCGCCGCACCCCGTTCGACGACGACAGCGACGTCCACGTGTCCGTCTACCGACCCCGGCCCGGGCGCTAGGTTGCCGGCCGTGGAGCTCCAGGGGTCCGGACGACCGCAGTGGCGGTGAGCCAGCTCCGCCTGAACCCGCTCACCGGCCGGTGGGTCGCCATCGCCACGGGACGGGCGTCGCGTCCCGAGGACTTCGCACCCCGCCTCGAGGTGCCCCGGGGCCGTCTCCGCTGCCCGTTCTGCCCGGGCCACGAGGAGGAGACCCCTCCGGCGCTCGAGACCTACGGGCGCGACGGTCGCTGGCTGGTGCGGGTGGTGCCCAACCTCTACCCCGCCTTCGGGGGCCACGGTGACTTCGTCGTCGAGGACGTCGGGCCCGTGTTCCACCAGGCGCCGGGCACCGGCCTGCACGAGGTGCTGGTGTTCAGCCCCGACCACCACACGTCGTGGGCCGACCTCGACGACCGCCAGGCCGGGCTCGTCATCGCCGCCATCCGCGATCGGATGGAGGACCACGCCGAGCACAGCGCGGTGCGCTACACGCAGACCATCGTCAACCACGGGCGCGAGGCCGGCGCGTCGCTCGAGCACCCGCACGGCCAGCTCCTGGCCATCCCCTTCGTGCCCGAGGAGCTGCAGGCCGAGCTGGAGGGCTTCGCCGACGACGGCGACGGCTGCGTGCTGTGCACCACCGTCGCCGAGGAGGAGGCCGCCGGGCTCCGGGTGCTCGCCGCCGACGACCGGGTGGTGGTGGTGTGCCCGTTCTGGAGCGGGACGCCCTACGAGATGCTGGTCATCCCCCGTCACCACGAGGCCCACCTGGCCGGCGCCGCCCCGGCCGACCTGGTGGCGGTGAGCCGGGCCGCGCGCGACTCGCTGGCCGCCCTGGGCCGGCTGGTCGGCGATGCCGCCTACAACCTGGTGTTCCACACCGCGCCGCACCGGTCCACCGACCGGTTCCACTGGCACGTGCACGTGCTGCCGAGGCTCACCAGCGCGGCCGGGTTCGAGGCGGGCACCGGGGTGCTGATCAACATCGTCGCCCCGGAGCAGGCCGCCGAAGAGCTCCGCCGGAGCTGATCTGTCGGCGCGGCCGCGTCGGTGCCGGCAGCCCGTATGAGCCCGGCCCGGGTTGCGGCCGGCGCAGTTCGGCCCGCCTGGCTCGGCCGAACTCAGTCGAGCTCAGCCGGGCTCGGGGAGGGACCCGGGCGGCGGGCGCAGGCGGGCGGCCACCTCGGCGTCGGCGTAGCCGGCCCACGCGACGGGGGTGGTGCAGTCGAGCGGGGCGTCGAGCGGGCCCGGCGGCAGGGCCTCCACGATCGCCCCGGCCGCCCGGGTGACCACGAGGCTGGCCAGGTCGTAGGGGTGCGCGGCCAGATGCCCGGGCACGAGCAACGGCCGGGGGTCGAACACGGCGGCGTCGTTCCCGGCGGCGAGGCCGACCAGGTAGCCCCCGGTGCAGGGGGCCAGGTCGTCGTAGACCTCGAGGCCGGCCAGGTGCCGGTCGGCCCACTCCCCGATCGGCGCGTGGGAGCCGGGCGCCAGCCGGACCACGGTGACGAAGCGGCGGGCGAGGTCGCCGCCGCGAGGATGGAGCTCGACCGCCCGCGGCGGGCGGTCGGTGCCGGTGAGGTCGTCGTCGACCGCGCGGACCGGGCCGCCGACACCGGCGTGCGCGACCAGGCCCACCGCGGCCCGGCGGGTGGGGATCTCCACCGCGGCCCCGACCTCGAGGTCCTCGAGGGTGCGGGCGTGGCGCCCGGCGCCGAGCAGCACCCAGGCGCTCCGCTTGCCTGCCAACAGGCCGCGGGTGCCGTCGACGGGATCGACCAGGTAGCGCCACGGCCCCGAGCGGTCTCCGATCTCGATCTCCTCGTCGTGGCCCTCCACCACGGCGGTGCCGGGCCAGCGGTCACCGAGCCCGGCCAGGGCCCCGAGCAGCGCGGCCTCGGCCCGGGCGTCGACGCCGAACACGTCGTCGCCACCCTCGGTGCGGACCACCAGGTGGTCGTCGCCGTCGCCGTCGTGGCCGACGCCGCCGACCTCGCCCGAGCGCACGGCGTCGCGCACCGCCCGGCCGACGTCGGCGAGCGCGGCAGCGAGGGCCTCCCGGTCGGCGAGGTCGGTGGGGTCGACAGCGGTGGGTTCGGGTTCCACGTCGAGGGGGACCCGGGGGTCCCGGTGGGCGTCGGTCACGGGACCCTCCCTACCATGCGGCGATGGCCCGAATCCGCGTGAGCACCGTGATCGACGCGTCGCCCGCCCAGGTGTGGGAGGTGGTGCGCCACGTGGAGGACCACGTCGACTGGATGCACGACGCGGTGGCCATCCGCTTCACGTCCGGCCGGCGCTCGGGGAAGGGCACCACCTTCGACTGCGACACCCGCGTCGGCCCGTTCCGGCTCACCGACCGGATGGAGATCACCCGGTGGCGACCCCGCCGGGCGATGGGCGTGCGCCACGTGGGGGTGGTCACCGGCACGGGGCAGTTCACGCTGAGGCGCCTGCCCGGCGGCCGCACCCGGTTCACGTGGAAGGAGCGGCTGCGGTTCCCCTGGTGGATGGGCGGGCCGTTCGGGGCGGTGGTCGGCGCCGAGGTGCTGCGCCTGGTGTGGGCGAGGAACCTGCGGGGGCTCGCGCGCGTGGTCGAGGGCCGCTGACGCCGCGGGCGGTCAGCGGATTCCGGGCGTACCAACCGGCCCGCGATCAGAGGATCGGGTCGTACCAGCTGGCCGCCGCCCACAGGCAGCCGACGAACAACACCGCGGTGACGGCAAGGCAGACGGCCGCGCCGAGCAGCTCCGACGACACCTGGGTGTCGAGCCAGATGACGAGGGCGCCGACGAGCAGGCCGGCCACCAACCCGCCCACGTGTGCGCCGGCCGAGATGTTGGGGATGGCGAAGGTGATCAGCAGGTTGATCACGATCAGCGCCCCGATGTTGGCGAGCTGCACCCGGTGCGGGGCGAGGCGCTGGGCGGCCAGCGCGGCACCCATCAGACCGAAGATGGCACCTGACGCCCCGACGGTGACCGACGTGGGCTGCACGAGCAGCACACCGAACGACCCGGCGACGAGGCAGGCGAGGTAGAGGGCGAGGAACCGCACCCGCCCGAGCAACGGTTCGAGCTGCTGGCCGAGCAGGTAGAGCAGCAGCATGTTCATGCCGAGGTGCAGGAGGCCGGCGTGCAGGAATCCGCCGGTGACGATGCGCCACCACTCCCCTGCGTCGACCCCGATCGACTGGATGGTGATGCCGGTGGGGGTGAACTCGGGGATCTGCCCGTAGCCGAGCAGCACGCCGTCCTGCCACAGGTCGCCGCGCCCTTCGGTGAACGATCGGCCCTGGAACCCGACGACCACCATGGCGGCGACGTTGATCGCGATCAGGGCGAGGGTGACCACCGGCCGGCCGCTCGAGCGGAGGTCGCCGAAGCGGACGGTGGGCGAGCTCTTGGCCGCGCCTTTCACGCACTCCGGACACTGGAAGCCGACCGACGCCTGCACCATGCAGCTGGGGCAGATGGGCCGGTCGCAGCGCTGGCAGGTCACCCCGGCCCGCCGGTCGGGGTGGCGGTAGCAGGTCGTGATGGGCACGGACTCGGTCACGGCCCGACCCTATCGACGCCCACCCCTCCCCCGCCCTCACCCATCCGTGGCTCGATCGGCGGGCCTGGAGCACCGCCAAACGAGCCACGGATCGACCGACCAGGTCCTGCGTGGCTCGATCGGCGGGCCTGGAGCACCGCCAAACGAGCCACGGATGGGTCAGCGGCCGGTGAAGGTGGCCTTGCCGGGACCGTGCTCGAGGAAGGCGCGCACGCCGATCGCGGCGTCGTCGGTGGCGAAGACCGCCTCGAAGAGGTCCTGCTCGAGGGCGAGGCCCTCGGCGAGGGTGCGGTCGAGGCCCTCGTCGATCGCCCGCTTGGCGAGGGCCTGCGCCGCCAGGGCGCCCGACGCGAACGTGGTCGCCAGGGACCGGGCCCGCTCCAGCAGCTCGTCGCCGGGCACGACCTCGTCGACCAGGCCCATGGCCAGCGCCTCGGCGGCGCGCACCTGCCGGCCGCTCAGGATGAGGTCCTTGGCCTTCGCCGGGCCGACCAGCCGGGCCAGCCGCTGGGTGCCGCCGCCACCCGGGATGATGCCGAGGAGGATCTCGGGCTGACCGAACTTGGCGTTCTCGGCGGCGATGCGGAGATCGCACGCCAGGGCCAGCTCACACCCACCGCCCAGCGCCGGGCCGGCGACCGCGGCGATCACCATCCGGGGGATGGCCGCCATCGCGTTCAGCGCGGCGAGGAACAGCCCTCCCACCTCGCGGGCCTCAGCCGGGCCGCCGAACTCGGAGATCTCGGCACCCGCGGCGAAGATGCGCTCGCTGCCGGTGATCACCACCGCACCCGGCGGCTCGGCGGTGAGCGCCTCCGCGACGGCGCGCAGCTGACGGAGCACCTCCGACGAGAGGGCGTTCACCTTGCCGTTGCGCAGGGTGACGAGGGCGACGCCGTCGTCACCCCGCTCGACGGACACGAGGGGTTCGGTCATGGGCGGGACCCTATTCGGGACCGCCGCGACCGGTCAGGCCCGAGTCAGGGCGTGGCGACCGGCGGGACCTCGGCGGTGCAGAACGCGCACCGGGTGGCGGCCTTGGGGATGGTGCTCAGGCACTCCGGGCACGCCCGCTCGTCCGACTCCTCGTCGCCCTGGCCTCGCCGACGGCGCTCCGTCAGGTAGTTCATCGGCTTCACGACGAAGAAGAAGATCACCGCGGCGATCGACAGGAAGGCGATGACGGCGTTGATGAAGTTGCCGTAGAAGAACTCGCTGTCGTTGATGGTGAAGGTGAGCGAGGAGAAGTCCTGCTCCCCGACGATGGCGCCGATCAGCGGGGTGAAGATGTCGGCCACCAGGGAGTTCACGACGGCGGTGAACGCGGTGCCGACGGCGACCGCCACCGCCAGCTCGACCACGTTGCCTCGGAGGATGAACTCCTTGAACTCGGTGACGATGCCCTTCTTCTCGGCCATGGCCGCCTCCCTCTCGATCCGTACGTGGAGAGGTCTAGCCCAACGGCGGGAGGCGTGCGTCGTGGGTGGTGGGTCAGCGGAGGAGCGCCTGGGCCTCCAGCACCTGCACCGGCACGGTGGTGGTGCGCTCGAGCGTGCCCAGGTCGCCGCTCGGCCCGCTCGACGACGTCCACGCCGCCTCGTAGATGACGGTGACCCGCACCTGGTAGGCGCCTCCGGCGGCGGCACCCGACGCACGGCCGTACACGTGGGTGCAGTCGCTCGACTGGGCGCTCGCCGGACGGCTCGGGTCGTACGGCGTGCCCGGACCGTCGCACGTGAGCGTCGTGCCGTCGCCGGTGTCCCACTCCACCCGCACCGGCCGGGCCGTGACCGTCGCCGAGACGTTTGCCACGGTGGCGGTGGCGGAGGTCGCCCCCCAGGCCCCGTCGAGCCACAGCCACGTGGGCACGCCGACCAGCTGGGCGCCGGGCGGGTTCAACCCGGGCGAGGGCAGGGGCAGGTCCAGGCGACGACGGGCCTCGTCGAGCGCCCGCTCGGTGGCGGCGATCGGCCCGAGGGGATCGGCGGGGTCGTACTGCTGCAGCAGGCTGCGCACCCGACGCCCGTCCGCGTCGTGGCAGGCGAGCACGTACAACTCCCCTGGTTCCGGGTCGACGGGCCCGTCGTCGTAGCGGACATCGGCCATGCCGCCGTCGGTCTCGTAGGGGTCCGGGTCGAGGAGGAACGCGTAGTACCCGCAGGTCCAGCGCGCCCCGCCCCGCGGCGTGCCGGTCCACGACCCCAACGTCGACGACCGGCCCACCACCACGACCGCCTCCGGCGACCCGTTCACGATCTGCCCCCGAGAGTCGCTCGATCGGTCGGCCTGAACTGCTGCCTGGGCCGTGATCGTGCCGGTCAAGACCACACCGATGGCAGCGACGGCGCCGCACGCGATCAGACGGCGCATCCCGACACCCCCTCGGACTGCTCCACCATGTGGAGCTCGCTGACCTTCCAGCCGTCTTCGAAGACCAGGGTGGCCTCCCATACGAACGTGGTGATCGAGTCATCGAGAACGAACTCGCTGCCGTGGGCGACGACGATCCCGTCGTCGATCGAGCAGTCCGAGATCCGAGCGATACCATCTCCCATCTCAACCACGACCGCACGGTGCTGGGAGACGCTGTTCAGCGGGAGTCGGTAGCGCTCTCCCACCGACCGGTTGTGGGAGATCACTTCCTTATCCCTCGCCAAGGCAGCGCCCGACGCGAAACGCTCGAGGTCGGGGTGGTTGGGGTTCGGGGGATCGTTGGCGACCAGCCAGGTGTCCCAGTAGCCCTGGTAGGCGGCGAGCACCGCGTCCTCCTCGGACGCGACCGACGACGGTGGAGGGGCCGGTTCCGTGGTGGTGGTCGGCGGCTCGTCCGTCGGCGGCGGAGGGGCCGCTCCCCCTGCGCCGCCCCCGCATCCCGCCGCGAGGGACAGCACGGCCACCGCCGCGCCGAAGACGTGCCACCGCCTGACCATGGCCGGATCCACCTTCCACCGTCGCCTGTCGCTGGCCGCCGGGGTCCGCCCCCCGCCGGCCGATCGGTCGGGCATCCGCCGCCCGACGCCCAGAACGTACCGAGCGTCCTCCGCCGTGTGTCCGCGCCCCCCACCCAAATGATCCGCCCGACCCACCCGCCGCCGCCCGGGGGCAGCGCCGCACCACACCCCGTTCTCGTGGGGATCTTGGGACCTATAGGTCCCAAAACCTCCACAGGAACGGTGCGGGTCGGAGCGCGAGGGAACCGTCAGGTGAGGAGGGTGTCGGCGGCGGACCAGGGGTCGAGGTGGCGGGCGAGCACCTCGGCCAGGGCCTCCTCGTAGGCACGGCCCTCGGCCAGCTCGGTGGCCCGCTGGAGCAGGCGGGCGGTGAGGATGCGGCGCAGCTCGGCCTCCAGCCGGATCCGGCGGCGCCGGTCGAGCTCACCCGACTCCCGCGCCCAGGCGGCGTGCTCCCGCACGGCGTCCCACAGCTCGTCCACCCCCTCTCCGGTGGTCGCCACCGTGGCCATCACCGGAGGTCGCCAGCCACCCTGGGTCGAGCGGAGCGAGAGCATGCGCTCGAGGTCGGCCCGGGTGTCGTCGGCGCCGGTGCGGTCGGCCTTGTTCACCACGAACACGTCGGCGATCTCCATGAGCCCGGCCTTGTTGGCCTGCACCGCGTCGCCCCAGCCCGGGTTCACGACCACGACCGTGGTGTCAGCCTCCCCCGCCACCTCGACCTCCACCTGACCGACGCCGACGGTCTCCAGCACGATCCACGGCACACCGGTGGCGTCGAGCAGCCGCACGGCCTCGGGCACCGCCAGCGACAGCCCGCCCAGGTGCCCTCGGGTGGCCATCGAGCGGATGAACACGTCGTCGTCGAGGACGTGCTCGCCCATGCGCACCCGGTCGCCGAGGATGGCCCCGCCGGTGAAGGGCGACGAGGGGTCGACCGCCAGCACCGCCACGCCGTCGCCGTCGGCCCGCACCGAGCGGACGAGCGAGGAGGTCAGCGTCGACTTGCCTGCGCCGGGCGCGCCGGTGATCCCGATCGTCGTCGCCCCGCCGCCGAGCGGGTGGGCGAGGCGACCGACCTCACGAGCGTCCGGCCCGCCCCGCTCGATGACCGACAGCAGGCGGGCGAGGGCTCCCCGGTCGCCGGCGCGGGCGAGGGCGAACAGCTCGGCGGGGTCGTCGGGGCGCCGGGGCACGGCGACAACCTACGGCAGCACCGTCAGACCGGGCCGACCCGCGAACGAGGGTTCGCACGTCGGAAGGCCTGCGACGAACGTCGACGCCACGTCGGCGAGGTGCTCTCGCCGTCCCGGTGTCAGAGGGAGACGGGCGTCTCGCCGAGCTCGGCGGCCGCGGCACCGGCGTCGACCACCTCGGTGACCCCGGGAACCCGGTCCTTCAGGATGCGCTCGAGACCGGCCTTGAGGGTGACGGTGGACGCCGGACACGACACACAGGCACCGATCAGCTCCACGGTGACCACGCCCGACGCCTCGTCGACGTCGTGCAGCACGACGTCGCCGTTGTCGGCCTGGATCGCCGGCCGGATCACTTCGATGACCTGCTCCACCTGCTCGCGCACGGCGCCAGTGTAGGGAGGGCGCTGTCCGGCTCACACCATCGGCCACCGCTCCGGGCCCCGCAGCCACCCATGGGAGACTCGGCGCCATGTCGTCCCCCACGGTCGAGGTCAACCGGCACCGGGTCGCCTCGGCCGAGGCCGACCGCTGGCTGGCACCCCGCGCCGACGTCGTCAGCGAACACCCCGGGCGCCGGCACCCCGACGGCACCACCGCCTTCACCGTCGAGCGGGGACCGGTCCGCGAGTGGGAGCGCACGGTCACGGTCACCCCGGTCACGCACGCCTCGCCCGGCACGCCGGGTGGTGGCGAACCATCGACCCCCACCCACGGCCACCCGCCCACGGAGGGCACCGCGCTGGTGGAGGTCACCGAGACCGTCCGCTTCCGCCTGGCCGTCCCCGTCTGGGGCGTCCTCTTCCGGTTCGCCCTGCGCCGGCACCTGCGCCGCCCGCCCACCCCCGGGGGCCGGGCACCGTGGTGGGCCCCGCCCGTCGTCCTCGACGCCCGGGCCGCCACGTCGTTGAGCCTGCTCTGCCTCGTCGGCATGGTCGCCGGCTACCTCGGCACCCTGATCACCCAGACCCTCACCTACGCGGCGGAGCAGTTCGACGCCGGCACCGGCGCCCAGGGCACGCTCCTCGCCTCGGTGCGCGTCGGTGTGCTGCTCTCCCTGGTGATCGTGTCCCTGGCCGACCGCCGGGGTCGCCGCACCGTCCTCATCGCCGCCGCCATCGGCGCCTGCGTCTTCACCGCCGTCGGCGCCCTCGCCCCCGGCATGTGGTGGCTGGGTGTGAGCCAGACCTTCGCCCGCGCCCTCTCGACGGTGGTCGCCCTCCTCGTGGCGATCATGGCCGTGGAGGAGGTGCCCGCCGGGGCGCGGGCGTTCTCCGTGTCGGTGCTGACGATGACCGCGGGCCTGGGTGCGGGGCTCTGCGTCGCCAACCTCGTCTACGTCGACCTGGCCGACGGGGCGTGGCGGGTGGCGTTCCTCCTCCCCCTCCTCGCCGTGTGGCCGCTGGTGCGGATCGGGCGCCGGCTGCCGGAGACCCACCGGTTCCAGACCCGGAGGCTGCTGCTCTCCACCGAGGGCGTCGTCACCGACGTCCCCGACCTGCTCGACGCCACGTTCGAGCCGAGCGCTGCCGCCGAGTCCGGCTCGGACGGCGCGGACGGCACCACCCCCGCTTCGTCCGCACCACGCCCGGCCCCGTCCCCGCCATCGGTCGGTCGCCGCTTCGAGTGGCCCCGCTTCGTGCTGCTCGCCTGCGGAGGCTTCCTCTGGTCCTTCTTCCTCGCGCCGGCGGCCCAGTTCCTCAACGAGTTCCTCCGCACCGAACGCGGTTTCTCGGGCGCGCTCATCGCGGTGTTCGTGCTCGCCACCAACACCCCCGCCGGCATCGGCATCGTCGCCGGGGGACGGCTGGCGGACCGCCGGGGCCGCCGCCTCGTGGGCGCGGTCGGCATCATCGGCGGCGTCGGGTTCACCGTCGTGTCATACCTGTCGTGGGGGTGGCCCCTGTGGGCGGCCTCGGTCCTGGCGTCGGTGATCGGCGCCCTCGCCGTGCCCGCCCTGGCCGTCTACGGCCCCGAGCTGTTCCCGACCAGCCAGCGGGGGGCCGCCAACGGCGGGCTCCAGGTGGTGAGCGTCGCCGGCTCGAGCGTGGGCCTCCTGCTGGCGGGGTGGATGGGCGACCACATCGGGCTGGGTCCGGCCATGGCCGTGCTGGCGGTGGGCCCCGCCATCCTCGTCGTGCTGGTGCTGGCGCTGTTCCCGGAGACCGCCGGCCGCGAGCTGGAGGACCTCAACCCCAGCGACCGGTCCGGTCCCCGGGCGGCGCCGGGCACGAGCCCAGCAAGCCCAGCGAGCCCGGCGGATCCTGCGAACCGTTCGAGCCCGCCGAGCCCGGCCGACGAGCCCTCTGGGCCGGCCGCGCCCGCCGATGGCGGCGGCGTCGGCGGCACTACCCTCACCTGACGATGCGCAAGTGGCTCCTGGCGGTCCTCGCCACCCTCAGCCTCGCCGTGGCGGCGTGCGGCGGCACCACCTCCACGGTCACCGACGAGACCCTCCCCCCGGCCACCACGGTCGCGCCCACCACCACGACCCTCCCCTGCGGCGACCCGACCCTCCCCGAGGGCACCAGCCTCACCGCCACCGCCAAGGCGGAGGGCGAGCTCGCCATCTACGACGCCCCCGATCCCACGGCGGCGCCGTCGCGGACGCTGTCCAACCCCCGCCTCATCAACGGCGACCCCAACGCCGCGGTGCCGCTGCTGTTCCTGGTGAAGGACACCCCTGACACCGCGTGCGACTGGATCGAGGTGCACCTCCCGGTGCGCCCCAACGGCAGCACCGGCTTCGTGAAGCGGGCCGATGTGACCCTCACCCAGAACCCCTACCGGATCGAGGTGAGCCTGAGCGGGTTCAACCTCAAGGTCTTCAACGGCACCGAGGTGATCATGGACACCACGGTGGCGATCGCGTCCGACAACACGCCGACGCCGGGCGGGCTCTACTACACGACCGAGCTGGTCCGCACCCCCAACCCGGGCGGGGTCTACGGGCCCTACGCCTACGGGCTCAGCGGCTTCTCCGAGGTGCTGCAGACCTTCAACGGCGGACCCGGCCAGCTCGGCATCCACGGCACCAACCAGCCCGAGCGGCTCGGCTCCAAGGTCAGCCACGGGTGCATCCGGATGCACAACGACGACATCACCACCCTCGCCGGCCTCCTCCCGCTCGGCGTCCCGGTGCTGATCGAGGCCTGAGGCCCCGACGCCCTCCTGCGTCCCGCGGTCGACCCGGCGCGGTCAGCCCAGAGTGGTGAGCCACTGCGCCACCGCGTCGGCGATGGCGTCGTCCGCGTTGCGGGGATCGTGACCGCCCGGCAGCCACACGAAGGTGACCGGCCCGGGAATGGCCGCGGCGTGCGCCTCGAGCTCCTCCGGTGAGCCGAACGGGTCCTTGGTGCCGCTGACGAAGAGGCACGGCAGGTCGAGAGCAGCGAAGTGCTCGGTGCGGAGCTTGTCGGGCTTGCCCGGCGGGTGCAGCGGATAGCTCAGCAGCACCAACCCGGCGGCAGGGAGGCCCTCGGCGACCGCCATCGAGCACATCCGGCCCCCGAACGACCGTCCGCCGAGCACGAGCGACGCCGGGTCGACGCCCGCCGAGGCGACGAGGGCCTCGGCCTCCTCCCGCACCGCGGCGACGGCCACCGGGGCCCGGTCGGGTGCCTTCTTCCCCGCCTTGCGGTAGGGGAAGTCCATCCGGCCCACGGGCAACGGCGCGAGGGCGTGCTCGAGGGCGACGAGGGTGTGGTGGTCACGGTCGGCGCCGGCTCCCGGCGCCAGCAGCAGGGCGCCGGCGGAGGTCATCGGCCGGTGAGGATACGCCGGGCCTCGGTGAGCTCGGCGATGCGCTGCGCAGCGCCGTCGGCCGCGGCCCCGTGGTCGGGGTGCGCGTCGCGCAGCATCTCCCGGTAGCGACGCAGCACGTCCTTCGCCGGCGGGGTGGCCCCGGGGGCCAGACCGGCGCCGGGACCGGTGAACCCGAGCAGGTCGAGCGCCCAGGCGGTGGGGTTCTCGACGGCCGAGCGGCCGAGGACCGCGCCGGGCCGCATGCCGCTGAGGCTGGCGATGAGGTCGGCGCCGATGGGACCGGCCCAGCCGATCGCCCGCCGGATCGTGGCCATCACCGGACGGCGGACCGCCGGGTCGAGCCGACCGGCGGCGTACACCGCCCCCAGGACGTGCTGGGCGGGGGCCCCGTGGTCGTCGAAGTCGAACGCCAACCGCTCCCCCTCGCCGACGAGACGGTGCCGCACGGAGTTGAGCCCGATGGTGTCGACCTGGAGCCGGTACCGGAGGCGGGGCTGGGGCACCCGCCGACCCGCCTCCAGCTCGCGGGTGAGGTGCTGCAGGTCGGGGATGAGGTCGGGGTCGATGCCGGCGACGTGCGCCGCCACCACCCCACCGAGCAGGATCCCGCCGAACCCCGGTGCCGGCTCGCAGGGGAGGTCGGCCTCGCCCAGCGCCACCCGGCGGGTGGGCGCGTGCGGCCGTGAGCAGAAGATCTCCACCTCCGCGAGCACGACCACGGGAGGAGGGTACCCGCCACCGCCGTCTCCGAGACCGGGCCGGCGGCACCGGTCGCAGGCCGGTCCCCTCGACGCCGCTGTGGGCGCGCAGTTCCCCCGGACCGGCCCCCGAACCGGCCTCCGAACCGGCCTCCGGACGGGGCGTCGGGCGCTCCCGAACTAACGTCGGGCCATGTCTGACTCGCCGCTCGACCGCAACCTCGCCCTCGACCTCGTCCGGGTCACCGAAGCCGCCGCCATGGCTGCGAACCGGTGGATGGGCCGGGGCGACAAGGAGGGCGCCGACGGGGCCGCCGTCGACGCCATGCGCCTCGCACTCGGGTCCGTGCAGATGGACGGCACCGTCATCATCGGCGAGGGCGAGAAGGACGAAGCCCCGATGCTCTACAACGGCGAGCGCATCGGCGACGGCAGCCCGCCGGCGGTCGACATCGCCGTCGACCCGATCGACGGCACCACCCTCACCTCGAAGGGCCGGGGCAACGCCCTCGCCGTCATCGCCCTCTCGGAGCAGGGCACCATGTTCGACCCGGGCCCGTGCGTCTACATGGAGAAGATCGCGGTGGGCCCCAGCCTGGTGGGCCGGTGCAGCATCGAGATGACCCCCACCGAGAACATCCAGGCCATCGCCAAGGCCAAGGGCAGCGAGGTCACCGACATCACCGCGGTGATCCTCGAGCGCGACCGCCACGACGACCTCATCGCCGAGGTGCGGGAGGCGGGCGCCCGCATCCGCCTCATCCCCGACGGCGACGTGGCCGGCGCCATCTCCACGGCCTGGCCCGACTCGGGCGCCGACATCCTCTTCGGCATCGGCGGCACCCCGGAGGGCGTCATCGCCGCCGCCGCCCTGAAGTGCATGGGCGGTGAGCTCACCGGCCGCCTCTGGCCCCGCAACGACAACGAGCGGGCCGCGGCCGTCGCCGCCGGCTACGACCTCGACAAGGTGCTGAGCTGCGACGACCTCGTGGCCGGCGACAACTGCTTCTTCGCCGCCACCGGCATCACCGACGGCGAGCTGCTGAAGGGCGTGCACTACGAGCCCCACCTCGTCACCACCCAGTCGCTCGTGATGCGCTCGAAGTCGGGCACGGTCCGGCTCATCAACGCCCGCCACCGTCCCCAGCGCCTCCGCGACCGCGGCGTCGTCGTCTGACCGCCGCCCGGGAGGGCGCCACGACCGATCCGAGGGCGGGCCGACGGCCCGCCCTCGTCGCGTACGGCCCCGAGGTCAGGATCGGCGCGGTGGTCAGATCAGCGCGGTGAGGACCGCACCGGTGACGACGGCCGGAGCGAGGCAGATCCACGCCAGTCCGATGCAGGCGGCCACGAAGGACGCCAGCAGGAACGGCACGCTCACCAGGGTGAGCACCGCGCCGTAGCCGGGAAGGTCGTCGTGGGCGGCGAGCAGCAGGCGTCCGGCCCGCCAGAGGTCGCCGGGCAGGGTGGCCAGGCGCAGGCCGCCACGCCGGGCCTGGGCGGCCCGCACGAGCGCCGCCAGCTCGGTGCCGTGCTCCCGGGCCACGTCGGGCACGGCCACCAGCCGCCCGGGGATCTGGACCACCTCGGCCAGCGCCCGGTGGAACAGCCAGAGCACGACGACCGGTCCGGCGAGGAGCCCGGTGGCCAGGAGGAGCCCGACCACCTCGTTCAGCGAGCCGGGCCAGAACCGCCACCAGAGGGTGACCGCGATGACCGCGGCGGCGACCGCCACGACGGCGACGTAGAGGCCGACGACGCGCGACAGCTTCAACGCCAGCGGCACGAGCCGGCGGAGCACCTCGACGCCCTGGTCGACGCGGCGCCGGGTGGCCGCCGCCGCGCGGCCGGCCCGATCGATGCGGGACCCGGACGACGGCGAAGAGCGGGCGGGGACGGGCACGGGTCGAACGTACCCGGACGGTCCGCCGGCGAGACGGCGCAGATCGTGGGTCGTCAGGCCGGGGTCAGCGGCCCTGGAGTCCGAGCTCCCGGTTGCCGCGCCGCGTGGTGCGGGCCAGGTCCTCGGCCACGGCCATGGACGACTGCACGAGCTCGTCGAGGCTGGCCTTGCGGGACTCGATGGCCTCCGAGAGCGCCTCGCGCCGCTCGGCGATCGCCTCGGCGGCGTGGGCGGCCCGACCCGACACCCGCGTGCTCAGCGTGCTCACGTGGCTGTGGGCCACCGCGGCCTGGGCCCGGGCGGTGTGGGCGAGGAAGGTCCCGACGTCGAAGTTGCCGTCCTTGATCTGGGCGGCGTCGCGCACGGCGGGGCTGGGCACCTTGAGGTCGCGGACCAGGCCGACCCAGCTGAGCACCTTGAGCGAGTACCAGGTGACGTCGAGCTCCCACCAGTAGAAGCCGTTGCGGGCCGAGGACTGCAGGTGGTGGTGGTTGTTGTGCCACCCCTCACCGAGGGTCGTGAGGGCGATGAGGAAGGAGTTCCGGCTGGTGTCGTCGGTGGCGTAGCGACGGCGGCCCATGACGTGCGCCAGCGAGTTCACGATGAACGTGTTGTGCCACAGCACCACGGTGCCCAGGAGGAACCCGAAGAACAGGCCGGGCAGGCCCGCCCACAGGAAGGCGCCGAGGGCGGCCAGCCACGGGAAGAGGCCGTTGTGCTTGTCGACCCAGCGCAGCTCCGGGTACTTGTGGAAGTCGCGGATGCGCTCGACCGGGACCTCGTTGTACTTGTCGCAGAGGATCCAGCCGACGTGGCTCCACCAGAACCCGCGCAACGGGGAGTGGATGTCGAGCTCGGTGTCGCTGTTGCGGTGGTGGTCGCGGTGGTGGCCGGCCCACCAGAGCGGGCCCTTCTGTGCGCACGTGGCGCCGCCGACGGCCAGGAACAGCTGGAAGGCCCGATTGGTGCGGTAGGCGCGGTGGGAGAAGTACCGGTGGTAGCCGGCGGTGATGAACCACACCCGGCCCCACACCATCAGCAGGAAGACCACCACAGCCTTGGCGGTGATCCCGAAGAGGAACGGGCCGGCGAACGCCAGCACGTGGACGAGGAAGAAGGGGATCGACGCCTTGAGGTTGATCCGCTCGTCGGGACCGCGGTCGAAGGGGGCCCGCACCTTGGGGCGGGCGGCGGGGGCACCTTCGGCGTCGTCATCGAGCACGGCGGCGCCGGAGGGCGTGGAAGTGGGAAGCACGTGTGGTCCTGGCGAGGGGGCGGGGGACCTCGACAACCTAGCCTACCGACCGGTCGGTAGGGCGTCGGGTCCCGGATGGAACTGCGGGTTTCGGCGAACGCCGTGGCCCGCTCCTACCCCGTCGACCCCGGACCGACCACCGCAACGGTCCCCCGAGGGTGTTGGATGGAGTGATGCCGGCCTCCTCGTCGTGGCGCGATCGGGCGTCCCCGGTGCTGCTGGCCCGCCTCGCCGGCGTGGCCGCGGCGGCCGTCGGCCTCGGGGTCGGCGAGCTCGTCGCCGCCACCGGCACGGTCGGCCAGTCGCTGGTGGGCTCGGTCGGGTCCGAGGTGATCGACCAGGCGCCGGGCGCCGTGGTGCGCGCCGCCATCGACGCCCTCGGCACCGCCGACAAGCCGGTGCTGGTGACCACGATCGTGGCGATCTGCCTCGCCCTCGGGGCCTTGGTCGGGCCGGCCGCCCGTCGCCGTCCCTGGGTCGGGCCGGTGGCCTTCACGGTGGTGGCCGCGCTCGGTGCGATCGCCGGCTGGCGCGACCCGCTGGCCGACCGGGGCATCACCGTGTTCGCCGCCGCCTGCGCGGCGGTCGCCGGCTCGGCGACCCTGGCCCTGCTGCTCCGGCGGCTCCCTGCCGCAGCCCGACCGACGGCACCGGCGACGGTCGAAGCCGCGGGACCCGATCCGTCGTCCATCCCCCTCCCCCGGGCCGGTGCCGCCGACCGCCGGGCGTTCCTGGCGTGGACCGGCGCCGCCGCGGGTGTCGGTGTGGTGGCCGCGCTCGGCGGTCGGGCGATCTCGCGGCGCTCCGTCGAGAGCGCCAGCCGGGCCACCGCCGACATCGTGCTCCCTCCGCCCGCGGCGACGGTCCCCGGCACCCCCTCGCCCGGCGCGGCCGTCGGGCTCGAGGTGGAGGGGCTCACCCCGTTCGTCACGCCCAACGACGACTTCTACCGGATCGACACCGCCCTCACCCTCCCCCGTCCGGACCTCGACGGCTGGCGGCTCCGCCTGGCGGGGGAGGTCGACGCCCCCTTCGAGCTGTCCTACGAGGAGCTGCTCGCCCTGCCCATGGTGGAGGCTCCGGTCACCCTCGCCTGCGTCTCCAACCGGGTGGGCGGCGATCTCGTGGGCAACGCGGTGTGGCAGGGGGTGCCCCTGGCTGACCTGCTCGAGCGGGCGGGGGTGCGCCCGACCGGCGAGCAGGTGGTGGGACGCTCGCTCGACGGGTTCACCGCCGGCTTCCCGCTCGAGACCGCGCTCGACGGCCGCACCGCCCTCGTGGCCGTGGGCATGAACGGCGAGCCGCTGCCGGTGCTGCACGGGTTCCCCGCCCGCCTCGTCGTCGAGGGCCTCTACGGCTACGTGTCGGCCACCAAGTGGCTCTCGTCCATCGAGCTGAAGGGCTGGGAGGACTTCGACGGCTACTGGATCGACCTGGGCTGGTCGAAGGAGGGGCCGATCAAGACCCAGTCGCGCATCGACGTGCCCCGCTCGGGTGCCGAGGTCGACGCCGGGGAGGTGGCGGTGGCCGGTGTGGCGTGGGCGCCCGGCCGGGGCATCTCGGCGGTGGAGGTGCAGGTCGACGACGGCCCCTGGATGCCGGCGGAGCTCGGTCCCGGGGCGTCCGACGCCACGTGGCGCCAGTGGGTGGTGCGCTGGAAGGCCACACCGGGCGACCACCGCCTCCGGGTGCGGGCCACCGACGGCGAGGGCGAGGTGCAGACCGAGGACCTGGCGGCCCCGGCTCCCAACGGTGCCAGCGGCTGGCACTCCCGTGAGGTCACCGTCCGCCGCTGACCCCCCTCCCCCTCCCTGGCTCACCTCGTCAGGTACCACCTGACCACGTGAGCCGAGGTCCGGGTCAGCGCTGGTGGGCCGCGGCGGCCCGCGCCAGGCGGTCCCGCACCGCCACCCCCACGCCGCGGGCGGGCGGGGGCACGCAGACCAACCATGTCATCCGCAGCCGGTCGGCCTGGCGGAGTCGGGCGTAGAGCAGTCGGGCGTACTCGTCGGGTGTGCCGGCCGGCTCCAGCTCCACCACCTCCGGGGGCAACCCGTCGGTGACCCGGGGGGCGAGCAGCCCGACCCGGCCGTCGCCCCGGGCCACCAGCTCGGCCGCGACGGTCGCCGCCTCGGCCTCGTCGGCCACCACCACCCGGGCCCGGGGCGCGTAGTGGGCGGCGAGCATGCCGGGGGCGCGCGCGGCCCGCTCCGGCGCGGGCCCGACGTGGAGGCGGGGCTCGTCGCCCAGCACGTCGGCCAGGCGGTCGAGCCCGACCCCGCCCGGCCGCAGCACCACGGGGGCGCCGCCGGTGAGATCGACGATCGTGGACTCCACGCCGACCTGGCAGGGGCCGCCGTCGAGCACGAGGTCGACCGCGTCCCCCAGGTCGGCCACCACGTCGGCAGCGGTGGTGGGGCTCACCCGACCGAAGCGGTTGGCCGACGGGGCCGCCACGCCGTCGCCGACCGCCTCGAGCAGCCGCAGGGCGAGCGGGTGGTCCGGCACCCGCAGTCCGACCGTGTCGCGTCCGCCGGTCACCGCGTCCGGCGCCTTGGGGCTGCGCCACAGGAGCATGGTGAGCGGCCCCGGCCAGAAGGCGTCGGCCAGGAGGTGGGCCTCGGGCGGCACCACGTCGGCCCACGCCTCCACCAGCCCCGGGTCGCCCAGGTGGACGATGAGCGGGTGGTCGGCGGGGCGGCCCTTGGCGGCGAAGATGCGCCCCACCGCGACGGGGTCGGTGGCGTCGGCGCCGAGCCCGTAGACGGTCTCGGTCGGGAACGCCACCAGGCCACCGGCGCGGATGACCGCGGCGGCCCGCTCCACCCCGGCCTCCCCCTCGACGACCTCGGGGCGGGGCGTGTCGGAGTCGGCGGTCACGTCGGGGAGCCTAGGAGAACGGGCGCCTCTCGCCCACGGGGTACGAAGGGGGCGTGACCACCGCCCGGGACCAGCTCGAGCTCCTCGCGCCCGCCCTGGCGTTCCTCCTGGCGGCGGTGCCGCTCGCCCACCTGCTGGGCCGGCTCGGCGTGTTCGACGCGGTGGCCCGCCGCGTCGCCCACCGGGTGCACGGGACGTGGGCGTGGTGGCTGCTCGCCGCGGTGACCACGATCGTCCTGAACCTGGACACGACGGTGGTCCTCCTGACCCCGCTCTACCTGCACGTCGCCCGGCGGAGGGGCGACGACCCGCTCGTGCTCGCCGCCATCCCGTTCCTCCTGGCCAACCTGGCGTCGTCGGTGCTACCGGTCTCGAACCTCACCAACCTGATCGCCGCCGAGCGGTACGAGCTCACCACCTCAGAGCTCGTCAAGGGGCTCGGACCAGCGTCGCTGGCGATGATCGCCGTCGGGTTCCTGACCCACCGGGCCTGGGCCGCCCGCCGTCCGACGCCCGCCGTCCCGCCGACCGCCCAGGTGGACCTGACCGGCTCGGTCCCTGCCGACGACCTCGCCCCCGACCTCGATCCGCTGGCGATCGCGGTGCTCGACGAGGACACCGGAGGCGACGGCGATCCGTTCGACGAGGAGCGCGACGACCGGGCCGCCCTGGCGACGGGAGCAGTCGTGGTGCTCGGACTGCTCGTCTCCTTCGTCGTCGGACCCCCGCTCGGGATCGAGCCGTGGGCCGCGGTGGTGGCGGCCGACGTGGCGCTCGCACTCCGTCTGCGCTGGTTCCCCCTGCGAGCGGTTCCGTTCACGGTGGCCGCGGCGGTGGCGGCGCTTGCCGTCGTGGTCGGCTGGGCGGTCCCCGGTGACCGCCTGGAGGTCGCGGTCGGCCACGGTGGCGCGGTCGGGGTCGTGCTCGGCGCCCTCACCGCCGCCGCCCTCAGCGCGGCGGTCGACAACCTCCCGGCCCTGCTCGTGCTGCTGGAAGGCGTCGACCGCAGCTCGGTGCTGCCCGTCCTGCTGGGCGTCAACGCCGGAGCGGTGCTCACCCCGATCGCGTCGCTGGCCAACCTGCTCTGGCTGCGCACCGCACGCGCCCACGGGCTGGCCGTGCGCGGGCCCGACGCCCTGCGCCTCGGGCTCGTGGTCGGCGGCCCGGCCTTCCTCGCCGGTGTCGTGGTCCTGGCCGTGCAGCGCGCCCTCGGCGGCTGAGCGACGCAGCGGCCGCCGACCGGCCCGGCGCGGCTCCGCCTGGGTCAGAGCTTGGCCACGACCTCGGCGCCGAACCAGCGGACCTGGTCGAGCCACTCGGCCCGGCTCTCCCCCGGCAGGTTGATGGTGAGGGCGTCGACGCCGATGGCGGCGTGGGCCTGGATCTCCTCGACGAACTGGTCGACCCCGGGGACGTGGCCGCCGAACGCGGCGGCACCCATGGGCGTGAAGATCACCTCGGGGACGTCGGCCCGTCCCGCCTTCTCCGTCGCCGCCCGGAGGTCGCCGATCCGCCGCTCCAGGTCCTCCAGCGTCTCGATGGGCGGGGTGCGCAGCATCTTGGACGCCCGGGCCGGGCTGGGCATCGGGTTCCACCCGTCGGCCAGCTCCACGGCCCGGCGCATGGCCCGGTTGGAGTTGCCACCGATCCAGATCGGCGGGTTCGGGCGCTGCACGGGCCGGGGCAGGGACACGGTCTCCACCGCCGAGAAGTGGCGGCCCTCCATGGTGACCGGCTCGCCGCTCCACACCGCCTTCATGGCGAGGATCGCCTCGTCGGTGACGTCGTTGCGGGCGGCGAAGTCGGCGCCCACCGCGGCGAACTCGGCCTCGAGGTAGCCGGCGCCGGTGCCGACGATCACCCGTCCGCCGCTCACCACGTCGAGGGTGGCGATGGCCTTGGCCGAGATGAACGGGTTGCGGTAGGCGAGGATCGCCAGGTTGGTGTGGAGGCGCAGCCGGGTGGTGGCCGTGGCCGCCACGGTCAGGGTCACGAACGGGTCGAGCGCGTGGTGGCCACCACGGGACATGAAGCGCACGTCGGGCGCCGGGTGGTCGGTGACGAACACGGCGTCGACGCCGGCCTCCTCGGCGGTGCGGGCCATCTCGGCGATGGCCTCGGCGGTGCACCACTCGTCGGGCTCGTCGACGTGGCTGGTCGGAAGTCCGAGTGACAGCTTGATGGCAGGGCCCCCTGGCTCTGCGGCCCCACGGCCGCGCGACGGATCGCGGCGACGCTATCGGCGCGGACCGCCGCCGGTCGAAGCGCCCCCGCCGCCGTCAGCCGATGAAGCGCCCGTCGACGACCCGGCCCAGCAGGGCATTGGCGGTCACGATGCAGGCGACGGCCAGCCCCAAGAGCGCGGCCCGGCGCCACCACGTCGGGAGCCGGCCCAGGAGCGAGGCGTAGGCGGGGTAGATCACCCAGTCGGCCATGGCGAAGCGGTTGAAGCTGGCCAGCACGCTCGAGCAGAGCGGGAGGGCGATCATCGCCACGCCGAGCATCCACGCCTCCATCGGGAAGCGGGGTCGCCGTGACAGCACGAGGTAGGCGAGGCCGAGCAGCACGATGGCCACCGCCCACAGGTCGAAGTTGCGGGCCACCAGCGCCGGGACCATGACCGTGCCGTACTTCGGCGTCAGGTTGTCGATCCCCTGCAGCACCGACGCCCACGGCCACGAGACATGCCGGCCCCAGTCCTCCTGCACGCCGACGAACGCGAGGGCGTCGCCGACCTGCGCCTGCATCACGAGCAGCACGGTCCCCAGGCCGGCGAGGGCGGCGCCCGCGTAGGCCACCGCCCACTGGTCGATGCGACGCAGGCGGATGAGGCGGGCCAGCACGATCACGCCGGGCACCAGGATGCCGACCGAACGGGTGGTGGCGATGCCGGCGAAGCAGGCGGCCGCCAGCCAGTGCCGGCCCCTCCGGTCGGCCCACACACCGCCGGCGCCGAGCGCGATGAACAGCGCCTCGGAGTAGAACGCCCAGAGGAACAGCGACGACGGGAACAGGGCGAACAGGGCCACCGCCCGCCGGGCGGTGCGCTCGTCGGTCCACGCCTCGGTCACCCCCCAGACGGCGACGAAGGCGGCGATGGCCGTGGCGCTGGCCGTCACGTGCACCGTGAGGGCGTCGGAGCCGACGAGCCACCGCACCGGCGTCGCCAGCCAGGCCACCCCCGGGAAGAACGCCTGAGAGGGCATCGTCGGGCGGGGGTCGAGGTACCCGTGGTGGAGGATCCGGAGGTAGTGGGCGCCGTCGTAGGTGTAGGCGAGCTCGACGAGCCGCCCCCCGTGCCACCACGTGGCCACCCCCTGGGCGACCCGCCACACCAGCCACACACCGACGGGGAACCACGCCCCCGGGAGGGTCCACCAGCGGCCGCCGGGCGCGGCCACCGGCGCCGCGTCGCTCGCGGCCTCGGTCTCGTCGGGCCCGGGTGGCGCAGCGTCGACGACGGGCACGCGGTTCAGCGGGGGGACCGGTCCATGGCGGGCGCCACGCTACTTCGACCACCGCTACGGTTCGCGGCGTGCCCCCCGGCTCGATGCTCGCCTCCTCCCCGCCCTGGCCCGCGGTGCTCCTCGGCGTGGCCGCGGTGGTCGCCGTGTGCCTCTGGTTGCTGTTCCGCCCCGGCTCGATGGCCGACCGTGCGACGGTCGACTACGCCGACGACGACCCGGGCGCCGCCGACGCCGACCGGCCCGGCGAGCTCCCCGCCGACGATCCCGCTCAGCCCTCGGAGGGCGGCGGCGACTGACCGGTGACGGCCACGTAGACCATCCGGGCCATGCTCTGCCGGAGGCCCTCCTCCGAGGCGCCCCACTGCTCCAGGCCGGCCCGGTGGGCGGCGACGTGGGAGAGCATCGACACGAGCACGCCCGCTTCCGCCCGGGCGTCGGCCAGCGGCTCACCCCGCCCCTCGAGCACCGCCACCAGCGCCTCGCTGGGCACCCCGAGCATCCGGGTCCGCACCGCGCGGAAGCGTTGGTCGCCCTCGTCGGTGGCGAGGTCGATCACCCGGAGCACCGAGCGGTGGCGGTCCCAGGTGGCGATGAACCCGTCGGCCAGGGCGAGGGCGTGGCGCCACCCGTCAGGTCCGGACCAACCCCCGTCGACCAGCTCGCCGAGGGCGGCGCCCGCGTCGGCCTCGACCTCCTCGGCGAGGGCCAGCACCGCCTCCTCCACGTCGGCGAAGTACTGGTAGAAGGTCGCCGGCGAGGTGCCCGCGGTGCGGGCGATGTCCACCACCTTGAGGTCACGGTAGGTGTTGGTCTCGAGGAGCTGGGCGGTGGCGTCCAGCAGCCGGCGACGGGTGGCCCGTCCGCGTCGGCCCGGGGCGCGGTCGGGGGAGTCCCGACGGGCGGCCTCGATGGGGGTGGTGACGTCGGCCACGGCGGCGAGCGTACCGCCCGCCCGAGCCGCCACCGGCCGACGGAGACCCGCCCCCGGCCGGGTAGGGCCCCGGTCAGGCCCAGGCGGCGAGCACCTCGTCGGTGGTCACGACGGTGGAGATGGTGGCGTAGGTGTTGTCCAGCATCGTCTCCGAGTAGTCGGCGGGGATGCCGGCCACCGCGTCGCGGGGGACGACCACCTGGTAGCCGCGGTTGAGCAGCCCGAGGCTGAGCCCGACCAGGGCGACGTTCACCGATACCCCGGTCACCACCACGGTGCGCACCCCGCAGTTGCGCAGCAGGGGGTCGAGGTCGGTGCCCTGGAGCGGGTCGGCGCCGTGCCACCGGCCGCTGACCAGGTCGTCCGGCGAGAGGCCGATCTCGGGCAGGGGCTGGGCCCCCTCGCTCCCGGGGAGGATCTCGGGGCCCACCTTGTTGGCCATGGCGAAGAGGCGCCCGTTGGTGTTGGCGCCCCGGCGGTCGGCCCGGCGCCAGAACACGCAGTGGATCACCTGCACCCCGGCGGTGCGGGCGCCGTGCACGAGGCGCCCCATGGTCGGCACCCGCTCCCGGGCGATCTCCGCCAGCTCCGGCAGGTAGGAGTCGGGGCCGAGCACGCCGTTCTGGCACTCGGAGGTCACCACCGCGGTGGTGGTCGGGTCCAGCAGGGAGCGCAGGTCGATCGGCATCGGTCCTCCTCGGGGCCGGGCGGTGGCCGGCGGGCCCGGTTCTAGCCCACCGCGACGCCGGCGGCCGGGGCCGAGGGCGGTTACCGGTCGGTACGCTCCCAGGCGCGGTAGACCTTGTCGTCTGTCGCCGACCGGTGGGGGTGTGCTACGCCGGTCCGCCTGCAGCCCTGCACAGAGGAGCCCGTCATGCCCGAAGCCGTCATCGTCTCGACCGCCCGCAGCCCGATCGGCCGCGCCCACAAGGGGTCGCTCACCAAGGTCCGCCCCGACGACCTCGCGGCCACGATCGTGCGGGCCGCGCTCGACAAGGTGCCGGCCCTCGATCCCACCACGGTGGAGGACGTCATCCTCGGCTGCGCCCAGCCCGCCGGCATGCAGGGCTACAACATCGCCCGCATCGTGGCCGACCTGGCCGGCATGGGCCACGTCCCCGGCGTCACGGTCAACCGCTACTGCTCCTCGTCGCTGCAGTCGATCCGCATGGCCGCCCACGCCATCAAGGCCGGCGAGGGCGACATCTTCGTCGCCGCCGGCGTCGAGACGGTGAGCCAGTTCGGCTCCGGCATGGCCGACGGCCTCCCGGGCACCCACAACCCGCTCATGGCCGCCGCCGAGGCGCGCACCGCCGAGCGCTCCCAGGGAGGCGCCCCCACCTGGACCCCCTTCGAGGGTGGCGTGGCCGACTACTACCTCGGCATGGGCCAGACCGCCGAGAACGTGGCCCAGTACAAGAACGTCTCCCGTGAGGACCAGGACGAGTTCGCCGCCCTCTCCCAGCAGCGGGCCACCGCCGCGCTCGAGCGGGGCTTCTTCGAGCGGGAGATCACCCCGATCGACACCGTCGACGCCGACGGCAACCCCGTCACCGTCACCCGCGACGACGGCATCCGCCCCGGCACCACCAAGGAGAAGCTGGCCGAGCTGAAGCCGGTGTTCCGCCCCGACGGCACCGTCACCGCCGGCAACGCCTGCCCGCTCAACGACGGCGCCGCCGCCGTGATCGTGATGAGCGACACCAAGGCCCGCGAGCTCGGCCTCACCCCGCTCGCCCGCGTCATCGCCTCGGGCGTCAGCGCCCTCGATCCGGAGATCATGGGCCTCGGCCCGGTGGACGCCATCCGCCAGGCCCTCGGCCGGGCCGGCATGACCATCGACGACATCGACCTCGTCGAGATCAACGAGGCCTTCGCCGCCCAGGTGGTGCCGTCGGCCCGCGACCTCGGCATCAGCTACGACAAGCTCAACGTCAACGGTGGCGCCATCGCCCTGGGCCACCCGTTCGGCATGACGGGCGCCCGCATCATGACCACCCTGCTCAACGGCCTCGAAGACGCCGACAAGACCATCGGCCTCGAGTCGATGTGCATCGGCGGCGGCCAGGGCATGGCGATGATCGTGGAGCGCCTCGCCTAGGCGATCCACCGGCGCCGCACCGATCGCCCGGCGTCCCGGGCGGATCGAGCAGGACGACACGAGGGCCCCTCCCCCGGGAGGGGCCCTCGTCGCGTCCCGGCGAGCACCGTCTCTCCCTTTCCCGGACGCGAGAAGGCCCGGCCGGAGCCGGGCCTTCGAAGGTTCCTGCGGTCCGGTGGGACCGGTGGAGGTGAGGAGAATCGAACTCCCGACCTCTACGTTGCGAACGTAGCGCTCTAGCCAACTGAGCTACACCCCCGCAAGGGACTCGTGAGGATACCCGAGACCGACGGCGGAACGGGAATCGGGGGCGGTCGGCTCGACGCACGGCGGGGCATCGACGCGGTCCGCGCGCCGGTTGTGACCCACGGACACCCGGTTTCGTCATCCGATCGCAACATCTCCCGTCAAACCGCGCTAGAACTCAAGGACGGCCCCCGACCGACCGAAGACAGGATCATGACGACTCAGACGCACGAAGCACCCCCGACCACCCGTCGTCGAGCCACCCGGAAGGCGGCCGTCCTGGCCGGTCTCGTGGCCGTGGTGGTGATGGCCCTCGGTGCCTGCAGCCCCGAGGAGAACCGGGGCCTGGAGCTCGTGAACCAGAGCCGGGCGTCCGCGGGCCTGCCCGGCCTGCCGCTGAACATCGACCTCTACTTCAAGGCCCAGGGCTGGTCGCAGCAGCTGGCCGGTTCCCAGTCGCTCCGGCACTCGAACCTCGCCGAGGGCAACGGCTACCGTTGGTGCCGCCTGGGTGAGAACGTCGGCTACGGCTACTCCATGGAGCAGGTCCACAACGCGTTCATGAACTCGTCGGGCCACCGGGCCAACATCCTCGACCGCAGCTTCAACCGGGTCGGCGTGGGCGTCACCCGCGACGGCGGCGGCCGCTACTGGGTGGTGCAGGAGTTCATGCAGGAGTGCTGATCCCGTCGAGGATCACCGGCGGCCGCCCAGCCGTCCGACGTAGCGGGCCTCCGGGCCCGCTACGGTCGTTTTTGCGCCATCTCCGGCCCCCTCCCGCGGTGACGGGCCCGGTGCGGCCTCCCCCGGGCGTGAGGGCGTTCCCCGGCGTTCAGCGGGATTCGATGGCCCGCTGGAGCCGCGCCTGCACCACGGTGGCGGTGACGTCGCCCCGGGTGCGCTCGAGCACCGCCCGCAGGGCGTCGACGGTGCGGCGCAGCCCCTCGGTGATGGCGTCGGGGAAGTCGACGGTGACGAGCACGTCGTAGGCGTCGTCCATCGCCCCCAGGAGGGCCTCGCCCTGCTCGAGGTCGCCCTCGCGCAGGCGGTCGAGGGTGTAGCGCCGCAGCTCGCTCGCCGCCTCGGCGAGGGCCTTCAACCAGGGCGCGCCGTCGACCCCGAGCTCCCCCGGGCCGGGGAGGTGCTCCCCCGCCACCAGCGCGGCGGTCAGGTGGGCCTCGGCGACCTCCCGCTCAGCGTCGTGGAGGAACCCGGCATGGGCGACCGCCGGGTGCGGCTCGAGGGCCTGCTGGGCCTCCCGGAGCGCGGCGACGGCCTCGGCCCGGAGCTCCCGGGCCCGGTCGGGCTCGCGCCGGTGGACGGCCCGGATGGAGCTGCCCGAGGCGCGGATCGCCCGTCGGCAGGCGGGCAGGGCGACTTCTCGGGCGTCGTTGGCGTCGGCCAGCGCTGCCCGCACGTCGTCGACGGCGGCCGCCAGCTCCGCTCGTCGTGACGCCGGGTCGGGCGCGGCGCTCACGGCCAGACCCGTGGGCGGATCAGCGGCCGTTGACGGCGTACATCGGCCGGACGGCGTAGCCGGCGTCGGCCTCGTCCCCCTCGGCCCACTCGGCCTCCGACCACACGGCCGGGGCGGCCGGCGTCTCGAGGTAGCGCACCTTGGTGCGACGCTCGATCGCCCGCTTCTGGATGCTGGCCAGGGCCGCCACGTAGGCGACGGTGAGCACCAGGGTGAGGCCGAACAGGTAGGTGACCGCACCGCCCATGACGAGCGTGCCGAGGAAGGTGACGCCGGTGGCGGCGAGCAGGCCGACCAGCACGTCGCGGCGGCGCTTCTTGGTGGCCGACATCGTCGGGCGGCGGGGGGCCATCCCCAGGGCGGTGGCCCGGGAACCACCGACGGAGCGGCCGCGGCCCGCAGCGGGGGTGGTGCGCTCCAGCACCGAGAGGTGGTGGGAGAAGGAGTGGATGGAGTTCACCCGTCGGTGCTCGGTGCGGGAACGGATCCACGACGCCAGGTACACCGCCCACACCACTGCCAGGATGACCAGCACCACGAGTGTCACGCTCCGGGCCTCTCTTCGGTGCTCGGGACCGTACTTTGGCGTCGCGACCGGGTGGTGGACCCGGGCGCCGCCGACCACGGCCGGTGGACGTCGAACATTACGGTTCTACTACGGACCGTCATGGACCGCCAGTGCGGGTGGCGAGGGTCACCGCCGCCGTCACGACCGTCGGGGCGGGCGCGCAGCCGGCCGCGCGGGTCAGTCGTCGAGCTCGCCGTAGGCGTCGTCGTACGCCTCGAGGTCGTCGTCGAGCCCCGCGGCCCCGAACGAGCCGTCCAGCTCTCCCACCGGAGCGTCGCCGCCGAGGGGCTCGAGCGGGTCGCGGCGGTACACGCCGGATCGACCGCCGGTCTTCTCCCACAGGGTGACGTCGCCGATGACCATCGACCGGTCGGACGACTTGCACATGTCGTAGATGGTGAGGGCGGCGACGGTGGCCGCGGTGAGGGCCTCCATCTCCACGCCCGTGCGGTCGACGGTCTCGACCTGGGCCTCCACCTCGATGTAGCGGTCCTCGATCCGGAAGTTGATGAAGACCGAGCCCACCAGCAGCGGGTGGCACAGCGGGATGAGGTCGGGAGCGCGCTTGGCGGCTTGGATGCCGGCGACCCGGGCCACGGCGAGCACGTCGCCCTTGCTGATCGCCCCCCGGGCGACGAGCGAGGCGGTCTCGGGCGTCATGTACACCCGCCCCCGGGCGATGGCCCGGCGGTGGGTGACCTCCTTGGGGGTGACGTCGACCATGCGGGCCCGGCCGAGGGGATCGAGGTGCGTGAGGCCGCGATCGGACATGGCCGCCGAGTCTAGGCCCCTGCCGCCGTGGCCCCCCGGGCCCCGCCTCCCCGAGCGGGCCCTGGGTCCGCCGCGACGGTGCGGTGGACCGGCCACTCGGCCACACTTCCTGCATGGAGCCAGCGATCGCCGTGGGGCGTGCCGTCGAGGACTGGACCGGCGACGCCCGCTACTTCGAGTACACCCGGGCGGCCAACCCGGTGGGGTCGGGCCACATCCCGGCGATCCCCCTGGAGCGCTTCCCGGCCGCCCGCCACCGCGAGGTGGCCACCGGCGTGGTGCCCTTCGACCTGTCGGGCGCACTGGGCGTCACCGACGGGCCGGCCACCTCGCCCGCGCTGCTGGCCTCGTTCGTGAGGATCGCCCCGGGCGACCACGTGGACACCGCTCCGGTCGCCACCTCGGAGCTGTACCACGTGATCTCCGGGTCGGGCACCACCACCGTCGATGGCGGCGAGCTCTCCTGGGGCCCGGGGGACTTCTTCGTCCTCCCCGGTGGGGCACCCGCCACCCATCGGGCCGTCGAGGACGCCACCCTCTACTGGGTCACCGACGAGCCGCTGCTGCGGTACCTGGGGGTGGCCCCCGTGCGGCCCCGGTTCGAGGTCACCCACTTCCCGGGCGAGCGGGTGCGCCGGGAGCTGGCCGAGGTGGAGGCGTCGCCCCGGGCCACCGACCGCAACCGGTTGGCCGTGCTCCTCAACACCGCCCCCAACGACCTCACCCAGACCGTCACCCACGTGCTGTGGGCCATGTTCGGGAAGCTCCCCGTGGGCGCGGTGCAGCGCCCGCACCGCCACCAGTCCGTCGCCCTCGACCTGGTGGGCTCGTGCCAGCCCGGGTGCTACACGCTGGTGGGCCGACGGCTCGACGAGCGGGGGGAGATCGTCGACCCGGTGCGGGTGGACTGGGAGGAGAGCGGCGCGTTCGTCACCCCGCCGGGCCTGTGGCACGCCCACCACAACGAGTCCGGGGCCGACGCGTGGATCATCCCGATCCAGGACGCGGGCCTCCACACCCATCTGCGCTCGCTCGACATCCGCTTCGCCCCGGCGCCCCGCTGAGCGGTCGGCCCGGCACGGCCGGGCCGTCTGTGGCAGCGTTCCCCGATGGCAGACGACGAGAAGGTCGAGCGGTTCGAGGTCCAGCGGGCGATCGCCGCGGAGCCCCAGGAGATCTTCGAGATCATCAGCAGCCCGGCGGGCCACGTCGCCATCGACGCCTCGGGGATGCTCATGTCGGCCACCGGGGAAGCAGCCCGCCAGGTCGGGGACGCCTTCGTGGTGCACATGGACCGCGAGGCGCTCAACGACTACCCGCTGGGCCTCTACGACGTCACCGTCCGCTTCGTGACCTACGAGCAGGACCGGGAGATCGCCTGGATGATCGAGAGCTCGATGGAGCCCCAGATCACCCACGTCTACGGCTACCGCCTGGAGCCGATCGACGGCGGCACCCTCGTCACCTCGTACTACGACTGGTCGGACCTGCACCCGGTGTGGAAGGAGGCCGACATCTTCCCGGTGGTCCCGGAATCGGCCCTGCGAGCAACCCTCGGCATCCTGGCCCGCACCGTGGCTCCGGGGAGGCCCCGCCCCGGCGCCTGAGCGACGTGGAGGCGGTCAGCGACAGCCCGCGGCTGCGGTTCCTCCCGCCAGCCCGTCAGGCGAAGGCGGCGATGACGCCCGCACCGAAGCCGGCGAGGGTCTCCGGCGGGGCGAAGTCGGCGAACCAGATGTAGAAGCGCTCGACGCCCAGCTCGTGCATGGCCCGGAAGTGCTCGACGAGCTCGTCGGCCTCTCCCACCACCATCCCGGCGCCGGCGAAGCGTCGCCGGGCGGTGGCCTCGATCTCGGCCCGGTCCCCGCCCGGCGGCACCCAGACCACCCGGTGCTGGGTGGAGATGCGCACCTGCCCGCCCACCGTGGCGCGCACGTCGTCGAGCCGGTCGAGCTGGTGGATCGGGAGGTTGCACCAGTCGGCGTGCTCCTTCACCAGCTCCAGCGTCTTCGGCCCGGACCCGCCGATGAGGATCGGGATGTGGCCGAGGGGGGTGGGCTGCTGCTGGGCGTCGACCAACGTGAAGTGCTCGCCGGCGAACGAGACCGGCTCCCCCGACCACAGGGACCGGACGATCTGGAGGCTCTCCCCCAGGCGGGCCACCCGGACCTTCGGGGTGGTGTCGCCCATGCCGAAGACCTCGAACTCGGTGGGCACCGAGCCCCACCCGATGCCGAGCTCGAAGCGGCCGCCCGAGGCGTGGTCGAGCGCCACGGCCTCGCGGGCGAGCATCGCCGGGTGGCGGAACATGTCGCACAGCACGAGGTGGCCGAGCACGAGCCGCTCGGTGTGGGCCGCCAGCCACATGGCCGTGCTGAACGCCTCGTACATGGGCTGGGACTCGGCCATGGGCGGGGCCATGTGGTCCATCAGCGCCATCCCGTGGAAGCCGGCCGCCTCGGCCGCGCGGGCCCGTTCCACGAGCACGTCGAGCGACATGCGCATCTGGGGCAGGAACAGGGAGAACTGAGGTGCAGCGGCGTCGGTCGGCATCGCCGGCGATCCTGGCACGTCGCGAGCTGCTCAGCCGCCGATCTGGCTCATGGACTTGGCCGGGCGGATGAAGTGCACCTGGTTGATCTGGTGCCCCGCCCACTTGGCCCCGACCTCGGCGGCGATGGCGTCGGCGAGGTCGTCGTCGGAGGCGCCGGCCCGCAGGAGGGAGCGCAGATCGAGCTCCCGGGTGGCGAACAGGCAGTGGCGCAGCGAGCCCTCGGCGGTGAGCCGCACCCGGTCGCACGAGTCGCAGAAGGCGTGGGTGACGCTCGGGATCACCCCGATCTCACCGCCGCCGTCGATGTAGCGCCAGCGGGCCGCCGGCGCCGAGCCCCGCACCGACTCGGGCACCGGCTCGAGCGGGAAGACCTCGCCGATGCGGGCGACGATCTCGTCCTGGGTGACCACCTGCTCGTTGGTCCAGGCCTGCTGGGCGTCGAGCGGCATGAACTCGATGAAGCGCACCTGCACGCCCGCGTCGCGACCGAAGCGGGCGAAGTCGACGAGCTCGTCGTCGTTGACGCCCCGCATCACCACCACGTTGAGCTTCACCGGGTCGAGACCGGCCTCGAGGGCGGCGTCGATGCCGTCGAGCACCCGGGCCAGCTCGTCGCGGCGGGTGATCTCGGCGAAGCGGTCGGGGCGCAACGAGTCGATGGAGATGTTGATGCGCCGGAGGCCGGCGGCCACGAGGTCGTGAGCCACCAGGCGGAGGGTGGCGCCGTTGGTGGTGAGCGCCAGGTCGACGCCGAGGGCGGAGAGCTTCTCGACCAGCACGGGCAGGTGGGCCCGCACGGTGGGCTCGCCGCCGGTGAGCCGGATGCCGTCGAACCCGAACCGCTCGACGCACACCCGGGCGACGCGGGTGAGCTCCTCGTAGCTGAGCAGGTCCTCACGGGGGAGCCACGGCATGCCCTCGGCCGGCATGCAGTAGCTGCACCGGAAGTTGCACCGGTCGGTGACCGAGATGCGCAGGTCGCGGTGGACGCGGCCGAACCCGTCGACGAGCGGCGTGGTCGAGGCGGCGGCCATGGATCGAGGTTACGGGCGCAGCAGCCGGACGCGCACGGAGGCCCCCGCCTCGACGGTGTCGCCGTCGGGGAGCTCGGCCAGCGCGTCGGCGGCGGCCATGGCAGCCATGTGGTGCGAACCCTGGGCCCCGGCCGATCGCACCCGGTAGGTGGCGGTGACCTCGTCGTAGCGGCAGGCGACCCGGGCGAAGTGGGTCTTGCCGTCCGGCCGCCGGCGCAGGGGCTCCTCGGCCACCGCGACCACCGACGGGCGGTCGAGGGCGTCGTCGGGGTGGCCGGCCATCCGCCGCAGCCCGGGCCGGCAGAAGAGCTCGTAGCTGACCATGGACGACACCGGGTTCCCCGGGAGGCCGAAGACCGGCACCCGGGTGCCGTCGGCACGGGCGATGGCGCCGAAGGCGAGGGGCTTCGCCGGCTTGATGGCCACCTGCATCCACCGCATGTCGCCGATGCGGTCGAGCACGACCTTCACGTAGTCGAAGTCGCCCATGCTCACCCCGCCGGAGGTGACGAGGGCGTCGCAGGTGGCGGCCCCCTCGAGCAGGGCCGCCTCGATGGCGGCCTCGTCGTCGCGCACGAGGCCGAGGTCGACGGCCTCGAAGCCGCTCTCGGCGACGAGGGCGCGCAGGGTGAGCCGGTTCGAGTCGCGGATCTGGCCGGGGGCGAGGGGTGAGCCGTCGTCGACCAGCTCGTCGCCGGTGGAGATGACACCCACGCGCGGCGGGCGGACGACGCGCACCTCACGGCGCCCGACGGTGGCCAGCAGGCCCAGGTGGCCGGGGGTGAGCACGGTGCCGGGCTCGAGCACGCGGTCGCCGGCCACCACATCGTCGCCCGCGGGGCGGATGTGGTTGCCCTCGGGCACGGTCTCCCGCACGACCACGGCGGCGCCGTCGTCGGCCGGCTCGGTGAGCTCGACCATGACGATGGCGTCGGCACCAGGGGGCACGGGGGCGCCGGTCATGATGCGCACCGCCTCCCCCGGTCCGACCGGGCTGTCCGCACCGGACATGCCGGCCCGCACGGTGCCGGCGACCCGGAGGGTGACCGGCGCGCCGACGGTGTCGGCGGCCCGCACGGCGAAGCCGTCCATGGCCGTGTTGGCGAAGGGCGGCACCGCCTCGGCGGCCACGGCCCCCTCCGCGGTGACGAGGCCGAGCGCGTCGGCCAGCGGCAGGGTGACGGCGGGGCCGGGCTCGCACCCGCCCCACACGTGGGCTCGGGCCTCGTCGAGGGGGATCACGTCAGGCGCTTCTCGACGAACTCGACCAGGAACGAGCGGAACTCGGGACCCAGGTCCTCCCGGTCGACCGCCATCTCGACGGTGGCCCGGAGGTAGTCGATCTTCTTGCCGATGTCGTAGCGACCGCTGCGGAACACCCAGCCGTACACGCTCTGGGTGGTGAGGAGCCGGGCGATCGCGTCGGTGAGCTGGATCTCCCCGCCGACGCCGGGCTCGACGCCCTCGAGGGCCTCGAAGATCTCCGGGGTGAAGACGTAGCGGCCCATGACCGCCAGGTTCGACGGGGCGTCCTCGGGTGCGGGCTTCTCGACGATGCCCCGGACCTGGACGAGGTCGTCGTTGATCACCTCGGGGTCGACGCAGCCGTAGCTGGAGATCTCCTCGGACGGGAACTCGGCGAGGGCGATGACCGACCGGCCGTAGTGCTGGTAGGCGTCGATCATGTCGGTGAGCACCGTCGAGCGGCTGTCCATGATGTCGTCGCCGAGCATCACCGCGAAGGGGTTGTCGCCCACGTGCTTGCGGGCCACCGACACGGCGTGGCCGAGCCCCAGCGGCTCCCCCTGGCGCACGTAGTGGATGTCGGCCAGCTCGGCCAGGTGCTGGACCTCGTCGAGCTGCTCCCGCTTGTTCCGCTCCCCCAGGTAGTGCTCGAGCTCGAAGTTGCGGTCGAAGTGGTCCTCGAGCGAGCGCTTCCCGCGGCCGGTGATGATCAGGATGTCGTCGATGCCGGCGGCGACCGCCTCCTCCACCACGTACTGGATGGCGGGCTTGTCGACCAGCGGCAGCATCTCCTTGGGCTGAGCCTTGGTGGCCGGGAGGAAGCGCGTGCCCAGACCGGCTGCCGGGATGACCGCCTTGGTGACCTTCGTTCCAGCCATCGGACCTCCTCAGGGGACTTCGGCATGGTACGCGCACCGCCGTGACCCCCTGACGGGATGCGGCCGGGCGGCTGCCCTGGGTGGGGGCTCATCGGCGGACACCGCTATGCTGGCACTCGCGACGTTCGAGTGCTAACGCCCGCGGCCACCCGCAGGGCTTCGGAGGACCATCCATGCCGACCTACGAGTACCGGTGCAAGGACTGCGGGCACGTCCTCGAGGCCCAGCAGGCCTTCACCGACGACCCGCTCACCGAGTGCCCGGCCTGCGGCGGCACGCTGAAGAAGAAGTTCGGTTCCGTCGGCATCTCGTTCAAGGGCAGCGGCTTCTACAAGAACGACAGCCGCTCCAGCAGCTCGTCGAGCTCCACCTCCTCCAGCTCGTCGGACTCGAGCAGCTCCTCGAACGGCTCGTCGTCGAGCGGGTCGTCCGACTCGTCGAGCGCCTCGTCGTCCACCGCCGCCGCCAGCGCCTGACCGGACCGGCGTCGCTCTGAGCGTCCCCGTCGGCGGCACCGGGCCCCGCCGACGGCCCTTCCCCCGAAGCGCCCGCTCGACCTAGGGTCACGGGGCTTCCCCCGCGCCGTCCCCCGTCCCCGGGAGGGCTCCGTGGGATCCCCACTGGCCAGGGCGTGGCGCGGGCGCGGTCCCCGCTGGGCCGCCACCCTCGTGCTCGCCGTCTGCGCCGGCGCGCTGACCGCCGGCACCGTGCACCGCGCCGAGGAGGTGCGTGCCGCCTACGGCGAGGTCCGCACCGTCGCCGTGGCGCGGTCCGACGTGGAGCCTGGCCGCGTGCTGGGCCCCGACGACGTGCGGTGGGCGCCGTGGCCCGTCGCCCTGGTGCCGGCCGACGCGGCCTCCGACCCCGAGGGCCGGGTGGTGGCCGAACCGCTGGCCGCGGGCGAGGTCGTGCTCGAGCGCCGGCTGGGTGCCGGCGACGGCCCGACCGGGCTGCTCGAACCTGGGCGGAGGGCCGTGGCCGTGCCGCTCGACGCCGCGCCGGCAGGTCTGGCCGCCGGTGACCGGGTCGACGCCTACGCCCCCACCGTGGCCGCCTCCTCGACCGAGCTCACCGCGCTCGTGCGCGACCGCGCCGGCGCGCGGCGGGTGGCGAGCTCGGCGCTCGTCGTCGCGGTCGACGAGCGCGCCGCCACCCTCGCCGTGTCCTCCGGCGAGGCCGCCGCCGTGGCCCAGTCGGTCCTCGACGGGGCGGTGGTCCTCGCCGTGGTGGCTCCCGGGTAGCGTCGTGGCCGATGGCGGTGGTGGGAGCGAACCCGGCAGGTCTGGCGCGGCGCGCGCCGCTGCTCGTCGCGCTCGCCGCCCTGGTGGCCCTCGCGCTCGGGGCGTCGGCCTGCGCCGGCCAGGAGGCCGGTCGCGACACCGAGGGCATGGTCGAGGTCGCCAGCGGCGGCGTGCGCCAGGCCGACCCGACCACCGCCACCACCCGCCCGCCCCGCACCTTCACCGTGGTCACCACGGGCGACTTCCTGCTGCACATGCCCGTGCAGCGCAAGGCCCTCGCCTACGGAGGGGGCACCTACGACTTCTCCCCGATGCTCGCCGAGATCGCACCGGTGATCGCCACGGCCGATCTGGCGTTCTGCCACATGGAGACGCCGCTCTCCCCCGACGACACCGACCTCTCCGGCTATCCGATGTTCAACGCCCCGAAGGAGATCGCCGACGCCGCCGCGGCCGCCGGTTGGGACGCCTGCTCCACCGCGTCGAACCACTCCCTCGACCGTGGGGCGAAGGGGATCGCCGCCACCCTCGAGCAGCTCGACCGGGTCGGCCTCGGGCACGTGGGCACGGCCCGCTCCGCCCAGGAGGCGGCCACCCCCGACCTCCACAACGCCGCTGGCGTGGCCGTGGCCCACCTCAACTACACCTACGGCACCAACGGCATCCCGGTGCCGGCGGACCAGCCCTGGCTGGTGAACCTCATCGACCTGCCCCGCATCCTCGCCGACGCCCGGGCCGCGAAGGCCGCCGGGGCCGAGATCGTGATCGTGGAGATGCACTGGGGCAACGAGTACCAGCAACTCCCGACCGAGGAGCAGCGGACCCAGGCCGCCGCCCTGCTGGACTCCCCGGATGTCGACCTGGTGATCGGGCAGCACGCCCACGTCGTGCAGGCCGCCGAGAAGCGGGGCGCCGAGTACGTCATCTACGGCACCGGGAACCTGCTCTCCAACCAGGGCGCCCCGGACACGCCGGTGCCCAGCCAGGACGGTGTGATCGTCGCCGTCACCTTCACCGAGCAGCCCGACGGGAGCTGGGCCCAGGCGGTGCGCTACTCCCCCACCTGGGTCGACCGCAGCACGTTCGTCGTGCACCTGGCCACCCCGGCGACCTACCCGCAGAGCTACGAACGGACGGTCGCGGCACTGAACGGCCTGGGGCCGGGGAGCTTCGACGGCGTCCCCACCTCGTGAGGCGCCGGCGGTAGCGTCAGCGCCGTGCCGACCCCCCTGCCGTCCCGGTCGGCGGCCACCTCGCGCCTGCGCCTGGCCGCCGCCGCCATCCTCCTCGCGCTCGTGGCGGCGTGGGCGATCACGACCTTCGGGCCCGCACCCGGAGCGGCGGCGGGCACCGCGACGGCGCCCGCGGCACTCGCGACCGCCGAGGTCGACGAGGTCGCCGCCACCGGGGGGTACGTCGATGGCGACGTGGGCGCAGCCGACACCGACACCGACACCGACGCCGCCGACAGCGAGATGACGCCCTGGAAGGCAGTGGTGCTCGGCGTGGTCGAAGGCGTCACCGAGTACCTGCCGGTGAGCTCCACCGGCCACCTGCTCGTGACCCAGCGCATCCTGGGCATCGGCGACACCGACGCCACCAAGGACGCCGCCGACACCTACGCCATCGCCATCCAGTTCGGCGCCATCCTCGCCGTGCTGGTCCTCTACCGGCAGCGGATCGTCTCCATCCTGCGGGGCCTGCTCGGCCAGGACCCGGACGGTCGCCGCCTCTTCCTCGCCCTGCTGGCGGCCTTCCTCCCGTCCGTGGTCGTCGGCGTGGTCGGCGAGAGCACCATCAAGGAGCACCTGTTCGGACCATGGCCGGTGGTGGCCGCCTGGGCCGTGGGCGGCGCCGTGGTGCTGTGGCTGGCGCCCCGCATCACCGCCGAGCGGCCCGGGTTCCGCGTCACCGAGATCACCTGGCGCCACGGGTTCGTGATCGGTGTGGCCCAGGTGCTCGCCATGTGGCCCGGCACCAGCCGGTCGCTGGTGACGATCCTCGCCGCGCTCGCGGTGGGTGCCACGCTGGCTGCCGCCGTCGAGTTCAGCTTCCTGCTCGGCCTGATGACCCTCGGCGCCGCCACCCTCTACGAGACGGCGAAGAACGGCTCCGAGGTCATCGACGCCTACGGCTGGGTCGACCCGCTGGTCGGCATGGTGGCCGCCTTCGTCGCCGCCGTGGTGGCGGTGCGCTGGATGGTGGCGTGGCTCCAGACCCGCAGCCTGGCCGTGTTCGGCTGGGAGCGGCTCGCCGCCGCGGCCGTCACCGTCGTCCTCCTCGCCACCAGCGTCATCTGACCCGCACCACCCCATCCGACGCCCCCCCCACGACTCCCGCCTCCCCCGCACCCCCGTTCGACGCGAAACGGTGCGCTTTTCACGCGCCCGAGCGCGCGAAAAGCGCACCGTTTCGCGTGAGGGTGGGCGGGGAAGGGAGGGTCGGTGTGCCTAGGAACCGCTGAGGGAGAGGTCGGCGATGACGATGGTGGGGCAGCCGGTTCCGCCGGGGAGCCACTCGACGTCAGCGCCGACCGCGACCATGTCGAGGAGCATGCGCTGGAGGGTGGAGGCCACCGTGACCTCCCGGACCGGCTCGGCCAGCTGCCCGTCGCGGATCATCAGGCCCTCGACGCCGACGGAGAAGTCCCCGGACACGGCGTTCACCCCGGAGTGCCAGCCGGTCATCGACTGCACGTAGATCCCGGTGTCCACGCCCGCCACCAGCTCCTCGTGGGTGCCCGAGCCGGGGGCGACGGCGAGGGCCTGGCAGCCCACCGACGGGGTGGACGAGACGCCCCGCACGGCCGAGCCGGTGCTGGGCACGCCGGCCCGACGGCCGGTGGCGCTGTCGTAGAGGAAGCCCCGGAGGACGCCGTCGGCGACGAGCACGTTGCGCCGGCAGGCCAGGCCCTCACCGTCGTAGGTGTCGGCACCGAAGGACCGGTGGTCGGTGGGGTCGTCGACCAGGGTGAGCAGGGGTGCGGCGATGGTCTCGCCCATCCGGTCCGCGAACGGCGAGCGGCCCTTGAGCACCCGGTCGCCGGTGAGCGTGCCGCCGAGCAGGCCGACCACGCTCGCCGCGAGCCGCGGCTCGAGCACGACGGCCAGCCGCTGCGAGGGCACCGGCCGGGCGCCGAACAGGCGCGTGGCCCGGACGACCGCGTCGGTGGCGGCCTCGTCGAGGTCGAGGTCGTCGGGACCGAAGCCGACGGTGGAACCGTTGCCGGTGTAGGTCTCGTCGCCGTCGGCGGCGAGGGCGAGCACGCCCATCGAGCACCAGGCCCCTCGGCCGGCACCGGCGATGCCGGTGCTGGTGGCGACCGCGAAGCGCCCGGTGGAGTCGGAGAACGACGCCACCCGCACCCCGGTGATGCGGGGGTCGCCGGCGCGCACCATGCGCTCCAGCTCGAGGGCGAACTCGATCTTGCGCTCGGCCGGCAGGGCGGCCACGGCCGGGTCGAAGGCGTCGAACGGCACCGGGGCAACGCCGTCGGGCTCGGCCAGGCCGACCCACTCGTCGGGTTCGGCGAAGGTGGCGTTGTCGCGGGCCTCGGCGAGGGCGTCGGCGACCACGTCGTCGTCGAGCGAGCCGGCCCAGGCGAAGCCCTGCCGGTGGTCGCGCACCACCCGCACGCCGATGCCCGCGGTGGTGGCCGCGGTGAACGACTCCACCTCGGCGGCGTGGACCCGCACGGTGGTGTAGGAGCTGCGGCTCACGAACGCCTCGACCTGCTCGCCGGCCTCGGCCCGGGCGACCACCCGGCCGGCGACGGCCAGGAGGTCGGCGCTCTCGTCGTCCGGCGGATCGATCGGCGGGGACGGCAGGACGGTCACGAGCCGGAGAGGGTGACGTCGGCGACCACGAGGCTGACCCCGGCGGCGTTCATGGGCAGGAACTGGAGGTCGTTCCCGACCGCCTGCACGTCGAGCAGCATCCGCTGGAGGGTGGAGGCGATGGTGAACTCCCGCACCGGCTCGGCCACCTCGCCACCCCGGATGCGCAGGCCCTCCGCCCCGGTGGAGAAGTCGCCGCTCACCGGGTTCACGCCCGAGTGCAGCCCGGAGACCTCCTGGACGAGCACGCCGTCGTCGATGCCGGCGATCAGGGTGGCCGGGTCGGTGGTGCCGGGCTGGAGCGAGAGGAACAGGCAGTCGACCGATGGCGTGCTCTTGAACCCCCGCACCGCGTTGCCGGTGCTGACGGTGCCGGCCCGCCGGGCGGTGTAGGCGTTGTGCACGAACATCTCGAGCACGCCGTCGCGCACCAGCACGTTGCGGCGCGTCGCCAGGCCTTCGCCGTCGGTGTCGGTGGCGGTCATGGCCCGGATGTCGGTGGGGTCGTCGACGAGGGTGACGAGGGGGGATGCCACCGCCTCGCCCAGACGGTCGGCGAACAGGGAGCGGCCCTTGGCCACCGCGTCGCCGTTGAGGGTGTAGCCGAGCAGGCCGAGGAACTGGGCGGTGACCCAGGGGTCGAGCACGACCGTGAGCCGACCGGTGGGCGGCTTCACCGCGCCGAGCATGCGGGTGGCCCGCTCGGCGGCCTCGGCCGCGGCGCGCCCGGGGTCGAGGTCGGCCAAGTCCCGGCCCACCGAGAACCCGAAGCCGGTCTGGGTGTCGTCGCCCTCGGTGGCCATGGCGTAGGTGGCGACGAAGCAGCTCGTCTCGCGCCCGACGGAGCGGATGCCGGTGGTGGTGGCCACCGCCGCCTCGGACACGCCGTCGGCGTACTCGGCCGATTCGATGCCGGAGATGCGGGCGTCGGCGGCGAGCACGGCCCGCTCGAGCTCGAGGGCGAGCGCCACCTTGTCGTCGGGCCGGGCCTCGGCGAGCGACGACCGGAACAGGTCGAGCTCCTGCACCGGCACGCCGTCCGGCTCGGCGAGGCCGACCAGCTCGTCACGGGTGGCGAAGCCGGCGTTGTCGCGAGCCTCGGCCAGGGTCTCGGCGATGACCGCCTCGTCGAGGCTGCCCGCGTAGGCGAAGCCCTGGCGACCGTCGACCACCACCCGGATGCCGACGCCCTGGGACTGGGCGGACGAGAGCGACTCGACCTCGCCGCCATAGACCTTGATCTCGGTGTCGACGCCGCGGACCACCACGGCCTCGACCTGCTCGCCGGGCGCGGCCATGGCGACGACGCGGTCGGCGACCGCGAGGAGATCGTCGCTCATGCCGCGGTGCCGCCGATGGTGAGCGAGGACACCCGCAGGGTCGGCACGCCGTCGCCGACGGGCACGCCCTGGCCGTCCTTGCCGCACGTTCCCGGAGGACCCATGGCGAAGTCGTTCCCGAGGGCGTCGATGCGCTGGAGCACCTCGGGCCCGTTGCCGATGAGGTTGCCCTCCCGCAGCGGCTCGGTGACCTTGCCGCCCTCGATCAGGTAGGCCTCGGTCATGCCGAACACGAAGTCACCGGTGGCGGTGTTCACCTGACCCCCGCCGAGGTGCTTCACCAGCACGCCCTTCTCGGTGGAGGCCACGATGTCGTCGGGGTCATCGGATCCCGCGAGCAGGTAGGTGTTGGTCATCCGCACCATCGGCAGGTGCTGGTAGCTCTGCCTGCGGCCGTTGCCGGAGGACGGGCGGCCCTCCCTGCGGGCCCGCAGCTGGTCCCACATGTAGTCGGTGAGCACGCCGTCCTCGATGAGCACGTTGCGCTGGGCGGGGTGGCCCTCGTCGTCGATGGCGATGTTGCCCCACTCCTTCGCCATGGTGCCGTCGTCGACCACCGTGACGCCCTTGCTCGCCACCTGCTGACCGACCCGGTCGCGGAAGACCGAGGCTCCCTTGGCCACCAGGTCGGCCTCGAGGCCGTGGCCGCAGGCCTCGTGGAAGAGCACGCCGCCGCCGCCGGAGGCGATCACGACGGGCATCTGGCCGCTCGGTGCCGGACGGGCGGCCAGCTTGGTGAGCGCTCGGTCGGCGGCCCGGCGGGCGAGCTCGTCGATGTCGTAGAGGTCGAAGAGCTCGAAGCCGACGGTGTGGCCCACGCTCTCGCGCCCCGTCTGCATGCCCGTGTCGCCGGTGGCGACGCAGCTCACCGCGAAGAAGGTGCGGACGGTGTCGTCCTCGGCGAGGAGCCCGTCGGAGTTGGCGACCAGGATGCGGCGCCGGTTGTCGCCGTAGCTGACCGACACCTGGGAGATGGCCCCGCCGGTCGACCGCGCGACCTCGTCGGCGCGGGTGAGGAGCTCGACCTTGCGGGCCTTGGGCACGTCGCCCGGGTAGGTCTCGATGTCGTAGCCGCGGCTGGCGGTCCGACGGGTGAGGGCCACCGTGCGGGTGCCCCCGCCGCCCCCCTTCGCCGCGGCCGCGGCGGCCTCGGCAGCCGCGAGGAGGCCGGCCTCGCTGAGGTCGGCGGTGTGGGCGAAGCCGGTGGTGTCGCCCACGACGACGCGGATGCCGGCACCCCGGTCGCGTCCGGAGGTGAGCTCTTCGACCCGCCCGTCGTCGAGCAGGGCCGAGCTGTTGCGGCGGTCCTCGGCGAAGACCTCGGCGAACTCACCACCGGTCTTCAGGGCCGACCCGAGCACCCGCTGCAGCACCGCTTCCTCGATCACCGACGGTCCTCTCCGTGCCGCCTGCCCCGGCGCCAGGGGGATCTGCCCACCGCGGGAGGGGCAGGCCCCGGCGGTGCGCCACCGCTCCGACCCTCGGGCACCCCGGCGCCGGTGGCGCCGCGAGGTGGGCTGGAAGGGGATGGCCGAGCGGCGTAGCGTACCGCCGATGTCCGTCCAACCCGGCCTGAGTGCAACGGTCGAGCTCGTCGTGGGCGACGCCGACACGGCGATCGCGCTCCACTCCGGCGAAGTGCCGGTGTTGGCCACGCCCCGTCTCCTCGCCCTGTGTGAGGAGGCTGCCTTCACCGCCGTCGCTCCCGAGCTGGCCGAAGGCCAGACGAGCGTCGGCATGAAGGTCCAGCTCGACCACCTCGCGCCCTCCGCGGTGGGCCACCGCGTCGTGGCCGAGGCCGTCGTGGAGAAGGTCAACGGGCGCCGTGTGCTCTTCACCGTCTCGGTGAACGACGAGCGCGGCCTCGTCGCCGTCGGCCGGGTCACCCGCGTGGTGGTCGACGCCGACCACTTCGTGGCCAAGGCGGCCGGCGACAGCTGACCCCAGCGGGCCGAGCGGTCAGGCGCCCAGGCCGGTGAGCTCCGCCGCGTCGCGGACGAGGTCGGCGGGCGGCTCGGTGACGGTGACGTCGGCCCCGAGGTCGTAGTACTCGATGGTGGTGGCGACTCGGATCTTCACCGGACCGGCGTCCACCGCCATGGTCATCTCCATGCGCCGCAGCACGCCGTCGCTGTCCACCCACGCCCGGAACGGCACCGGGTCCGACATGCCGGACTCGCGCAGCATGGCGCGCAGCTCGGCCCGGGACTCCGGGTCGGCCTGCTCGATGGCGGCCTCGGGGTCGATCGTGCCCTCGAACCGGGTCACCCGGACCCCGTCGATCGTCTCGGTGCCGGTCTCGACGACGTCCGCTCCCGCGCCCCGCAAGGTCTCCGCGTAGCTGGTGACGCCACCTCCGAGGCCGGCGGGCGTCTCCATGGCGCTGGTGTCGAGGCCCATCTCGTCGTAGTCGACGAGGTACCAGTACTGGGTTCCGTCCTCGGCCGGTTCGACGTCGAACTTCATGTACATCCGCGACCCGTCCTGGACCACCCGCATCACCATCGACGTGGGGAGGTCCGCCAGGTCGGAACCGCGTCCGCCCATCTGTCCCACCAGGCTGCGCAGGTACGCCCCCATGTCGGCGGTGATCTCGCTCCGCCGTCCCCCGTCGGCGAACGCGCCCTCCATCTCCATGGACGCTGCTCCGGCTTGGTCCCCGAACTGGAAGTCGTACTCGACGGTGCCGCGCATCCGTCCCGACCGGACGGTGGCGGCGGACTCGGCCGCCTTCGCCAACACCTCCGTCGGGGAGGCGTCGTCGTTCACCTCGATCTGGATCTGGGCGTCGTCCGAGCCGGAGGCGCAACCAGCTCCCAGCCCGAGGGTGAGGACCGCCGCCACGGCGACGCCCCCGACCCGCCAGAACCTCGCCGTGCCCGTTCGCTTCGCCACGTTCCCGCTCTCCTCGTCACCGGCCCGGCGCCGCACCCCACGATCATGTCACCACGGAGCGCGCGAAGGGTGCTCGGAGCGGTGGGCGGTCCTCCGGCCCGCCGGGGCGGGTGCCGGGTGCCCGGTGCCCGACGGCGCGGTCTCCGTAGACTCGAGCCCGTGGTGGACCGGCCGTTATCCGAGGGCGAGGCCCCGGCTCCCGACGGCCCGCGCGCGCCCGACGACGAGGGCTCCGCCGCCGGATCCGAACACCTCCACCACCACGGAGCCGACGCGGTCGGCGATGCGGTCGGCGAGATCCTCGAGGTCGCCGTCACCGGCGGTCCCCCGCCCCGGCGGCGCCGCCGGTGGGTGCTGCCCGCGCGCATCCTGGTGAGCGTCGGCATGCTCGCCGTGCTGTTCACCCGCTTCCCCGAGTTCGACTGGTCCCACGTGGTGCCGGCCTGGGACCGCACCACGTTCCTCTGGCTGATCGGGGCGACCCTCCTCACCCTCCTCGGCATCGTGATCTCGGCCGTCCGGTGGCAGCAGGTCCTGCGGGCGATGGGCATCCACGAACGCCTGGCCCAGCTCGTGCCCCTCTACTTCGCCGGCCACTTCGTCTCCAACGTGCTGCCCAGCACCATCGGAGGTGACGTGCTCCGGGTGTCACGCTTCACCAAGCGCGTCCCCGAGGCCACCTCTGCCGACACCTTCGCCTCGGTCGTGCTGGAGCGCCTCACCGGTTGGCTGGTGCTGCCGCTCATCACCTTCTTCGGGCTGGTGGTGAACCCGGACCTGCGCGAGCAGGGGCGCGCCAGCGCGGTGGCCGCCGGCATCGCTGCCGGCACCCTCACCGCCCTCGTCGTGGTGCTGCTGCTCGCCGACCACCCCCGCCTCGGCGGTCGCTTCGCGAAGAGCGAGGGCTGGGCCCGCTTCGTCGGGGCCGTCCACCGTGGGGTGGCCCAGATGCGGGCCCACCCCGGCGCCGCGGTGGGCGTCGTGCTCGCCGGCCTCGCCTACCAGCTCACCCTGGTCGCCGCCGCCCTCATGGTCGCCGCCGCCCTGGGCTTCGGCTGGCTGGGTCTCACCCCGCTCCTGGCGTTCCTCCCGGCGGTGCTGATCGCCCAGGTGCTGCCCATCGGCATCTCGGGCCTCGGGGTGCGCGAGGGCGCGTTCGTCCTCTTCCTCACCCCCCTCGGCGTGCCGACCGAGCAGGCGATCGCCCTCGGCCTCGTCCTCTACGTCCTGAACCTGCTGGTGAGCCTGGTGGGTGTCCCGTCGTTCGCCGTCGGGGCCCGCCGGGGCCCGGCGCCGGCATGACCGTCGAGGGCGCCATCGTCGAGGCCTCGGAGCCGCCGACCGACACCGACGACGACGACGTCACCATCCACTGGTGGCGGGAGATCGCCTACGTCGTCGGCTTCTACGGCATCTACACGCTGGTGCGGAACCAGTTCGGCTCCGCCGCCGTGGGCACCGAGCACGCCTACACCAACGCCCTGCGGGTGATCGACCTGGAGAAGGCCCTCGGGCTCTTCCACGAAGCCACCATCCAGGGCTGGTTCCTGGGCATGCCCTGGCTCCTGCGCGCCTTCAACATCTTCTACGGGTCCTTCCACTTCGTCGTCACGGCCGGCGTGCTGGTGTGGCTCGCCGCCCGCCACCCGCGGGCCTACCCGACGTGGCGCAACACCATCCTCATCGCCACCGGCCTCGCGCTCCTCGGGTTCTCCCTGTTCCCGCTCATGCCGCCGCGCCTGCTGTGCGACTGCACCTACGGCGCCGGACCCCAGGCCGCGGCCGACGGGCTGCCCACCTTCGTCGACACCCTGGACGTGCACGGCGGGCTGTGGTCGTTCGACGACTCCACCATGGCGGCCGTCTCCAACCAGTACGCGGCGATGCCGAGCCTCCACTTCGGCTGGGCGCTGTGGTGCGCGCTCGTCCTCGTCCCGCGGGTCCGCCACCGGTGGGCCCGCACCCTGGCCGTGCTCTATCCCATCCTCACCCTCCTGACGATCATCGTCACCGGCAACCACTTCTGGCTCGACGCGGCGGGTGGCGCGCTGGTGGTCGGCGTCGGCTGGCTGCTGGGCTCACAGCTGGCCGAGGTGATGCGGAAGCGCCGGCGGGTTGGGGGTACCGTGACCGAGGAGCCGCCGGTGCGGGATGCGCCGACGGGGCCCGATCTCCACGCTCACGGTCCGTCGAGCTCTCCCTCCCCCCGGACCCGCTAGGAACCCGCTGCCCCATGATCCTCGAGTCGATCCACTCGCCGGCTGACCTCAAGGCCCTCGACGACGCGCAGCTCGCCACCCTCGCCGAGGAGATCCGCCAGGTCATCATCGACTCGGTGAACACCCACGGTGGCCACCTCGGGTCGAACCTCGGCGTGGTCGAGCTCACCCTGGCCCTCCACCGGGTGTTCGAGAGCCCGAACGACATCATCCTGTGGGACACCGGTCACCAGGCCTACCCCCACAAGCTCGTCACCGGCCGCCTGAGCGGCTTCGACGGCCTCCGCCAGGCCGGCGGGATGTCCGGCTACCCGTCGCGCGCCGAGTCGGAGCACGACTGGATCGAGAACAGCCACGCCTCGACGGTGCTGAGCTGGGCCTACGGCCTGGCCGTGGCCCAGGCCTCACCCGAGGGCGAAGGACGTCGGGTGGTGGCCGTGATCGGCGACGGCTCGATGACGGGCGGCATGGCCTTCGAGGGGCTCAACAACCTGGGCCACGCCGGGCGGGACTGCATCATCATCCTCAACGACAACGGCCGGTCCTACGCCCCTACCGTCTCCCGGCTGGGCGAGAGCCTGGTGAAGATCCGCAACAACCCGGTGTACATGCGCCGCCAGGCCCGGTTGGAGAAGGTGCTGGCCGAGATGCCGGTCGTGGGCGGCCGCCTGGAGCGGGGCCTGGAGGCCACCAAGGCCGCCATCCGGGAGCTGTGGGAGCCGCCCGCCTTCTTCGAGGCGCTCGGCGTGCGCTACGCCGGCCCCTTCGACGGCCACGACATCGCCGCCCTGGAGGAAGCCTTCCGCAATGCGGCGAGCATGCCGGGCGGGCCCCAGGTCATCCACGTGCTCACCGAGAAGGGTCGGGGCTACGCCCCCGCGCTGAACGACCCCATCAAGCGCCTGCACGACACGTCCGAGGCGAAGCCGGGCAGCTACACCGCCGCCTTCACCGAGGCGATCGTGAAGGAGGGTGAGGCCCGGCCCGAGCTGGTCGCCATCACCGCGGCCATGCCGGACTCCACCGGCCTGCTGCCCTTCGCCGAGCGCTTCCCCGGCCGCATGTTCGACGTCGGCATCGCCGAGCAGCACGCGGTCACCGCCGCGGCCGGCATGGCCATGGGCGGCCTCCGACCGGTGGTGGCGGTGTACTCCACCTTCCTCACCCGGGCGTTCGACCAGGTGAACCTCGACGTCGGCCTCCACCAGCAGCCCGTCGTGTTCTGCCTCGACCGGGCGGGAATCACCGGCGACGACGGCGCCAGCCACCACGGCGTGCTCGACATGGTGCTGCTGACCAAGGTGCCGGGCATGACGGTGTTCGCCCCGTCGTCGTACCAGGAGCTGGGTCAGATGCTCCACGACGCGCTGGAGATCACCGACGGACCCTCGGCCATCCGCTGGGCCAAGACCGCGGCCCGCCACGCGAACGAGGGCGAGGTCGGCTCCGGCCTGCGCGGCCGCTGCCTCCGCCGCGGCGACGAGCTCTGCATCATCAGCGTGGGCAAGATGCTCGACGCTGCGGAGGCCGCGGCCGACATGCTCGCCTCCGACGGGGTGTCGGTCTCGCTCTGGGACGCCCGGGTCGTGAAGCCGCTCGACCCGGCGATGCTCGCCGACGCGGCGCGTCACCCCTTCGTGATCACCGTCGAGGACGGCCTCCGCGAGGGCGGCGTGGGCATGGCCGTCGCCGACCGCCTCTGCGAGCTCACGGTGGGCCGGGCCGAGCCCCGGGTCCGGGTGCTGGGCGTGCCGGCCGCCTACATCCCCCACGGCAAGCCCGACGCCATCCTGCGGGACCTCGGCCTCGACGCCACCGGCATCGCCGCCTCCGCGATGTCACTCATGGCGTCCGACCACCCCCACGGCGCCTCGGTCTGAGCCATGGACGCATCCGACCCCGGTCGGCTGCTCGCCCTCGCCCCCTCCGGCCCGGTGCTCGATCGCCCGCTCCGGGTCGTACGCCAGCCGTGATCGCCGAGCGGTCCGGCCCCGGTCGCGACGCCGGCCGGTTCGGCCCCTGGCTGCGCTCGACGGTCGCCGTCCTCCGCGACGACGCCGAGCCCACGGTGGAGGTGCCGTGCGACGGGTGCACAGCGTGCTGCGAGTCGGTCCAGTTCGTGCTCGTCGGCCCCGACGAGCACGACGCCCGCGCCCACCTCCCGCCCGAGCTGCTGTTCCCGGCCCCGGGCGCCCCCGACGGCTGGTCGGTGCTGCCGTACGACGACCGGGGCCGATGCCCCATGCTCGGCGCGCGGGGCTGCACCGTCTACGAGCACCGGCCCCGCACCTGCCGGGTCTACGACTGCCGGGTGCTCGCCGCGGCCGGCGTCGATCCGGGGCGGGAGAAGCCGGCGATCGCCCGTCGGATCGCCGAGTGGCGGTTCACCCTCGACGGGCCGGACGAGGCCGCGGCTCTCGACGCCGTGCGCCGGGCGGCTGCGTTCCTCGCCGACCACGGGGACGAGCTCCCGCACGGTGCGCCCCCGCCGACGCAGCGCGCCGCGCTCGCCGTCGAGGTGCACGACCTGTTCCTTCAGGGCTCACCGACCGACCCCACCGAGGTGGCGGTCGAGATCGGTCGCCGGCTCAGGCGGGCGTGAAGCGCAGCTCGGTCCAGCCGCCGTGATCGACGAAGCGCGGGGCCACGGCGAGGCCGATCTCGACGGCCTCCGCAGGCTCGACCCGCCCGAAGATCCGCCCGCCCCCGTCGAGGTCGACCGTGGCGATGGCGTAGGGCACCTCGTCGGCCGACGCCGGGGTGAGGGCCCGGTGCACCCGAACGAACGAGTAGACGGTGCCGGTGCCCGGCACGTCCACGTCGACGCCGCCCTCGGCGGCGCAGCGGGGACACGACGGCAGCCGGGGGAACCGGCGCGCACCGCACGACGGGCACTCCTGCACGAGCACCCGCCGGTCGGCGAGGGCGGCCCAGAACGGTTCGCTGAGCTGGTCGGGGGTGGGTGCCGGGAGCATCAGCGTCCCTCGAAGCGGGGGGCCCGCTTCTCGGCAAAGGCGGCGAGGCCCTCAGGGGCGTCGTGGGAGGTGAGGCAGTACTCGACGTCGCGCTCGAGCTCCACGGCGAGCCCGTCGGCGACCGAGCCGTTCACCGTCCACAGCTCGTTGATGAGTCCCTTGGCGTTGGCCACGGCGAGGGGGCTCTTGACCGCCACCTCGGCGGCGAACGCCAACCCGGCGTCGAGCAGCTCGCCGTCGGGCACGACCCGGCTGGCGAGACCCCACTCCACCGCCTCGGCGGCGGGCAGCAGCCTGCCGCTGAGCATGAGCTCGACCGCCCGGGCCCGGCCGATGGCCCGGGGCAGCAGGGTGAGCACCCCGCCGCCGCCCATCTGGCCGAAGTTGAGGTGGCCGTCGCCGATCCGGGCGGACTCGGCGACCAGGGCGAAGTCGCAGTTGAGGATCAGCTCCAGGCCCCCGGCCACGGCCACGCCGTTCACCAGCGCCACCGCAGGGACGGGCAGGGTCATCAATCGGCCGAACACCCGGTGGAGCTCGGACACGAACCGGGTGAACGCCTCGCGGTCGCGCTGGAGGGTCTGGTAGCCCTTCAGGTCACCTCCGGCGCTGAACGCCCGCCCGTTGCCGGTCACCAGCAGGCAGCACACCGAGCGGTCGGCCTCGACCTCGTCGAGCAGGGCGTCGAGGGCGGCGATCATCTCGCTGTCCATGGGGTTCAGCTGGTCGGGGCGGTTGAGCCGCACCACGGCTGCGGTGCGGCCGGTGTCACCGACCTCCAGGCGCTCGAGCAGCACCGGCGCCAGGTCAGCCACGCTCGGCCCCGTTCGCGTCCACGTCTGCGTCCTCCTCGGTGGCGGCGGCGCTGGAGGTCAGTGCTCGCACCAGCTCGTGCTTCTGGATCTTGCCCGACGCGGTGGCCGGCAGCGCGTCCAGCACCTCCAGCCGCTCCGGCCGCTTGTAGAGAGCCAGGCCGGTGGCGTCGAGGCGTTCGCACATGGCGTCGAAGTCGAGCGTCGCTCCCGGGCGCAGCACCACGCAGGCGCAGGTGCGCTCACCGAGCCGCTCGTCCGGCAGCCCGATGACGGCGGCCCGCTCGACCTCGGGGAAGGCGACGAGCAGCTCCTCGATCTCCCGGGGAGCGATGTTGATGCCCCCTCGGATGATGATCTCCTTCTTCCGTCCCACGACCGTGAGGTACCCGTCGGCGTCGATGGTGACGAGATCGCCGGAGCGCACCCAGCCGTCGGGGTGGAAGGTGGCGGCGGTGCGGTCGGGGTCGGCGAAGAACCCGACGCACGTGTCGGGACCCCGCACCTCGAGCTCGCCGGGCTCGCCCGGCCCGAGCACGTCGCCCAGGTCGTCGACCACGCGCAGCTCGACGTGGCTCATGGCCCGGCCGTCGGTGTCGCGCTTCTGGGCGGGGGTCGAGGAGGGTCGGTTCCAGGTGCCGACCAGCACCTCGGTGGAGCCGTAGAGGCGCAGCACCTGGATGCCCACCTCGGCGGCGGCGTCGACCAGGGCCGGGGGCACGGGGGCGCCACCGCTGCCGAACAGCCGGAGCGACTCGAGGCGGGCGCCGGCGCCGGCCGCCGCCTCGGTGAGGTCCTGGAGGAAGGTGGTGGCGGCGAGGGTGTACGAGCACCGGTGCTCCTGCACCAGGCGCACGGCCGTGGCCGCGTCCCAGCGGTCCTGCAGCACGAGGGGGAGCCCGTGGTGGAGCGCCAACCGCAGGCCGTAGTTGAAGCCGGTGGAGTGCCCGACCGGGGAGGGCATCCACACCACGTCGCCGGAGGTCATCCCGAGGTCGTCGTAGGCGACGCGGACGCTGAACCCCGCCGTCTGCTCGGTGTGCATGATCGCCTTCGGGCTGGCCTCGGTGCCCGACGTGAAGATCAGCTCGGAGACGGCGTCGGCGGGCCGGTCACCGAGCGGCGCGGCCGGGTCGCCCTCGCCGAGGAGCTGCTCGTAGGTGACCGCAGCCGGCGCGGCCAACGGCCCGTCGTCGACCACCACGTGGAGGGGGGCGACATCCGAGGCGGCCGTGACCCGGGCGAGGAGTTCGACGTGATCGCAGCCCCGGTACTCGGCGGGGGTGACCACCGCGGCCGGTCGGGCCGTGCGGACGACGTGGCCCAGCTCCCGCTCCCGGTAGTTCGGCAGCAGCGGGTTGACCACCGCGCCGAGCGACAGCACCGCGACGGCCACGACGACCGTCTCGTAGCGGTTGGGGAGCTGCACCGACACCACCTCACCGGCCTGCACGCCCCGGGCGGCGAGTGCGGCCGCCAGTCGGGCCGCGTCCGAGGCCAGCTCGGCGTAGGTCGCCTGGCGCACCTCGTCGACGACCGCCAGCGCATCCGGGCGTTCGGCTGCGTGGCTCGCCACCCGGCCGGGCAGGGTCTGGGAGTCCCACAGCCCTGTGTCCAGGTACGCGCGGCGCCGCTCCGGTGTGGTGACGACGTCGACGAGGCCTCCCACCGCCATGGTGCTCCCTCCCCTGCCCTCTCCGAGGCGTGCGCGACCGGTGCGGCCCGGGCTCAGCGACCGAAGCCGTAGAGCCGCTGGGCGTTGCCGGCGAGGACCAGCTGGCGGTCCTCCGGGCTGAGGCCGGACATCGATGACTGGATGACCCGCCACGAGTAGGGCCAGTCGGCGCTGATGTGGGGGTAGTCGTTGGACCACAGGACCCGCTCGGCGCCCATGTACTCGAGGTTGCGGAGGCCGAAGGTGTCGGTCATGTAGCCGAAGTGGAAGTGGCGGCTGATGTACTCGCTCGGCAGCTGCTGGAGGCCGAAGCGGCTCACCGGGTCGAGGCGCAGGTAGTTGTTGTCGATCTGCTCCTTGACGTAGGGCACCCAGCCGAAGTCGGTCTCCGCGAAGAACACGTTGAGCTCGGGGAAGCGGTCGAAGACCCCGGCGAAGACCATCTCGATCATGCGGTTCGGGGCGTCGAAGAAGCGGCCGTAGCCCGGGAGCTTCGCCTTGTGGGCGGAGGGCATGGACTGGGTCATCGACACGTGGATGTTGAGCGTGATGCCCCGCTCGGCCAGCACGGCGAAGAGCTTGTCGTCCTCGGGGGCGATGGCGAGGTCGCCGTGGGGCCAGCACCCGAGCATCACGGTGCGCATGCCGGGCCGGTCGCACACCCGCTCGACCTCGGCCACGGCCTCCTCCACCCCGCGGTTGGGGAGGATGGCGACGCCGCAGAGGCGCTCGGGGGCGTAGCCCACGAACTCCGAGAGCCAGTCGTTGTAGGCCCGCACCATGGCGAGGTGGTACTCGGCGTCCTGGTTGGCGATGATGGCGCCGGACAGGCGGGGCGTCGGGTAGAGCACCTCGGCGTCGACGCCGTCGCGGTCCATCTCCTCGAGCCGGGCCGCCGGGTCGTAGCCACCCCGACGGATGTCCTCGAACCGGACCCACCCCTTCATGTCCTCGGGGTCGAGGCCGGCGCAGGCGTTCATGCCGAAGTTGATCGGGTCCTTCACGCCCTCGATGACCCAGGCGTCGCCCTCCTCGAAGTGCTCCATCCGGGGCGCCCGGTCCTTGAGCTTGGCCGGCACCCGGTCGACCCACAGGTCCGGCGGCTCGTTGACGTGGCCGTCCCCCGAGATCAGGCGGTAGGTGCGACCCTTGGACTCGTTCGCCATCTGGAGCTCCCCTTCGTGGGCGTCGATGTGGAGCCGGTGGTCCCCCCGCCGGCCTCTAGATCAATCATTGTAAGGATGGGCGACATCGTCGTCCAGCGCCTCGTCTGGCGTCGCCATCCTTTTCAGAGGGCAATCCTTTATGTGATAGAGACAATGGCGAAGCGGCCGGGGGTCGGCCGCCATAGACGGGTCGCCCCCGCGGCCCGCGGACTCCCAGGGGGATCAGACACGTGACGTCCCGTACCTCGCGCTTGCGCTGGCTCGCACCGGTGCTCGCCATCGCGCTGGCAGCTGGCGCCTGCGGCAGCGGTCGCAGCAGCAGTTCCAGCGACGACGGCAGTGGCAGCGGCAGCGGTGGCGGCACCGCCACCACCGAGGTGAGCAGCGACAGCTTCGGCACGCTCGCCTCGCCCTGCGGCCCCGGAGAGGGCGACAACACCGCCACCGATCAGGGTGTCACCGCCGACAGCATCGCCATCGGGTACGGCGACGACGCCGGCTACCAGGGCTCGCCCGGCCTCAACCACCAGATCAGCGACGCCGTCAAGGCGATGATCGACTGGTGCAACGACCAGGGCGGCATCAACGGTCGCAAGGTGGTGGGCCACTACTACGACGCCAAGATCACCGAGACCGCCAACGTCGTCGCCGAGGCCTGCCAGCAGGACTTCATGCTGGTCGGCTCGGGCTGGGCGCTGGCCACCAGCGGTGAGACCGCCCGCCTCGGCTGCGGCCTGCCCGCCGTCCCCGCCCTGGTGGGCGGTTCGGAGCTCGGCATGGCCCCGCTCATGGTGACGCCGGTGCCGACGGTGATCGACTTCCACGTCACCCAGGTGGCCGCCGCGATGGCCGAGGGCTTCCCCGAGGCCGTCAAGAAGGCCGCCGTGATGTACCCGCCGCTCCCCGCCGCCATGGAGACGGTCGAGAAGGTCGAGGTGACCTTCCCGAAGGAGGGCTGGAACTTCCTCGACTGCGAGCAGCAGTACGGCCTGAACGGTGAGGCGGACTGGAAGCCCTTCGCCCAGAAGCTGAAGGACTGCGGCGCTGAGCTGGTGTTCTTCTCCGGCGGCAACCCGAACTTCCAGAACGTGCTCGACGCCGCCGCCCAGCTCGACTACCACCCGATCTGGCTGGTCGAGTCCAACTTCTACGACCAGGCCTTCGCCGACTGGAACTCCAACGGCAACGCCGACAACGTCTACCTGCGCTTCGCCTTCGTGCCCTTCGGCCAGGCGGAGCCGGGCTCGGCCACCCAGCAGTACCTCGACCTGCTCGACGAGCACGGCGGCGACACCTCCATGCTCGGCGCCCAGGCCGTCTCGGCGTTCCTGCTGTGGGCGACCGCCGCCAAGGAATGCGGCGCCGACCTCACCCGGGGCTGCGTCATGGACGAGCTGAAGGCCATCACCTCGTGGGACGCCGGCGGCCTGCACGCCGAGATGAACCCGGGCGGCAACCTGCCCGGTCCCTGCGGCCTCGTGCTCAAGATGGAGGGCACCGAGTTCATCCAGTGGAACCCGGCCACCAAGAACGAGTTCGTGTGCGACCCGAAGTACCTGGTCGAGGTCGACCCGCCGGTCTCGGCTGCCGAGCAGCTGAACCTCGGCCCTGACCGCATCACCACCAAGAACGGCACCGGCCAGTAGCGGACGGACCGACGGACGAGGAGGATGGCCAGCGTGGATCTCGACGGAAGGATCGCCGTGGTCAGCGCGGCGGGGGCGGGCATAGGTGCCGCCACCGCCGCCCTCCTGGTCCGCTCGGGGTGCACCGTGATCGGGATCGACCTCGACGGTGACGCCCTCGAGCAGCAGCGCTCCGCGCTCGGCGACGAGGGAGCCTTCCACCCCCTCGTCGCCGACGTGAGCGATCCGGTCGCGGTGCAGGCCGCGATCGACGAGGCCGCCCGGCTGGGCGGCGGGCGGATCGACGTGCTCGCCAACGTCGCCGGCGGCAGCCGCCCCGGCCAGGACGTGGTGGAGCTCGACCCCGCCGAGTGGGACCGCCTCGTGCGGGTGAACCTCACCAGCGTCTACCTGATGTGCCGGGCCGTCATCCCGGTGATGCGGGCCCATGGCGGCGGCGCCATCGTGAACGTCTCCTCCGGGGCCGGCGTGCGGGGCATGCACCGCAACCCCGCCTACGTGGCCGCCAAGGCGGGCGTGGTGGCCCTCACCCGGGCCCTCGCCCTCGACCACGGGCCGGAGGGTATCCGCACCAACTGCGTGGCCCCCGGACCGGTGGCCACGCCCCTCATGCGGCGCAACCGCACCCCGGAGCAGATCGAAGCCCTCGCCCGGGACGTGTCGGTGCTCGGCCGCCTCGGGGAACCCGAGGAGCTGGCCGACGTGATCGTGTGGCTGGCGAGCGACGCCTCGTCCTACGTGCTGGGCCAGACCATCGAGGTCGACGGCGGGGTCGCCTCCGTCGTCTGACGGCCCCGACCGCCCACCCGACCGGTGGGCACCTGTCCCCCTCCGGCGGACATCGACCCACCGATCCGGCCAGCCGCGCCACCGGCGGGCACCTGTCGCGCCGTGGCGGACACCCACCCACCGGTGTGATGGGTGGGCGCGCCGTCAGTGGGCGTGGGTCCGGGCCAGGCGACGCAGGGGCGGCTCGGTGCGAGGCGGCTGCTTGCGGGGCGGGAGGGTGCCCAGCAGCTCGGCGGTGACCTCGGTGATGCGGGCCACCGCGGCTTCGAAGGCCTCCTCGGTGGCGGCGGAGGTCTTCTGCACCCCGCTCACCTTGCGGACGTACTGGCGGGCGGCGGCCTCGATCTCCTCCGGCGTCGCCGCCGGCTCGAGCCCCCGCAACGTGGTGATGTTCCGGCACATGCCCCCGATGGTGGCACCGTGCGGCCGCCACCGCTCCCCTGTCCCTGTCGCTGCCCGCGAGCTGGCTTCGAGGTGCGGGGAGGTACGTCCTAGAAGAGGGTGTTGCGGTGGGTGCCCCCGTCGACCGGGATCATCGTCCCCGAGAGGTACGAGCTGTCGGGGCCGGCGAGGAAGGCGATGGCGGCCGCGAACTCCTCGTAGCCACCGACCCGGCCCAGGTGGGTGGCCGCGTCGAGCACCTCCTGGCGGTCGGGCGTCCGCACCGGGTGGGGGGCGTTGCAGACCACGATGCCGTTGACGCCGATGCCCTGCGGCCCGACCTCCTTCGCCAACGAGGCCACCAGGGTGTGCAGGCCGGCCTTCCCGACGGCGTACCCGGCGCCGTTGCGCTGACCGGTCTCCGCCACGATCGACGACACGCACACGATCCGCCCCCGCCCGGCGGCGAGCATGCCGGGCAGCACGGCCCGCGAGCAGATGTACGCCGACACCAGGTTGAGGCGCAGGAAGGCCTCGAACTGGGCGGTCGGGGTGTCGAGCACCGATGCCCACTGCGGGGCCGAGGCGGCGTCGGTGCCCTCCGGCTGGTCGGCCGCCCACATGGCGCCGGGCGGGGCCCCACCGGCGTTGTTCACGAGCACGTCGACCACGCCGAAGCGACGCTCGGCGGCGGCCACCACCTCGACGATGGCCGCCTCATCGGTGACGTCGGCCGGCGCCGCCATGGCAGCGATCCCGGCCTGCTCGAGCTCGGCGACGGTGGCCTCGGCCTTCGTCCCGTCGAGGTCGTTGACCACCACGGCGGCGCCGTCGCGCCCGAGCCGCTCGGCGGTGGCCCGGCCGATGCCCTGACCGGCGCCGGTCACCAGGGCGACGCGGCCGGCCAGGGGCGCCGAGGCGCTCACGACGACTGGAAGAGCGGGTTGCGGGCGTTCTCGGAGAAGACGGTCATCTTGGCGACCCGCCAGCGGCCGTCCTCGCACTTGCGCATCTCGAAGATGTAGCCGCCCTCGTGCTGACCCCGGGTGAAGGTGCCGTCGGCGTCGCTGGACGCCACCAGGCTGTAGGCCGCGCACGCCCAGCCCTTCGTGCCGCTGGGGTCGAGACGCACGAAGTCGCCCACGATGAGGTGCCGCAGTTCGTAGGTGTTGATGCGGGCGGCGGACGGCGCGGCGCCGTCGCCCTTGTTGGGCAGTGCCGGCGCCTCGTACAGCGGTCGCAGCTGGTCCTTGCCCTTCACGTTCTCGGTGAGGGTGCCAGCCAGCTCGCGCTCGATGTCGTCGGTGTAGAGCTCGAAGAGCTCGTCCCACCGGCGCGCGTCGCACAGGTAGCCGTAGCCCATCAGCACCTGACGGATGGCCTCGCGGTCCTCGATGGCCTGGACCCGCTCCTCCAGCGTGGCCCTCTGAGGTTCGGGCTTCTGGAAGATCTCGATGATCCGGGCCAGCTCCTCGTCCTGCACGACAGACTCCCCTCTCGGCTCCGGTCCCCCTGACCGGGCGTTCTCTCTAAGATTACAAGGATTGCGACCAGGCCGGGAACCGGCCCCACCTCACCACTGGAGCTCTCGTGACCATCCCGCCCGCCGCCTCCCCCGACCGGATCTTCGACCTCTCGGGGCGCCGGGTGCTCGTCACCGGCGCCTCCTCCGGCTTGGGGCGGCGCATGGCCCAGGTCCTGGTGCAGGCCGGCGCCACCGTGGCGGTCACCGCCCGGCGCGCTGAGCGCCTCGAGGAGCTCGCCGGCGAGAGCGACGCGATCGTGCCGTTCCCGGCCGACCTCGCCTCGGCCAGCGACCGGGAGGCCCTCGTCGCCGCGGTCGAGGAGCGCCTCGGCGGCATCGACGTGCTGGTGAACAACGCCGGCACCGCCGATCCGAAGCCCATCGAACGCGAGTCCCTCGACGACTTCATGCACATGCTCGAGGTCAACCTGGTGTCGGCCTGGCACCTCAGCAAGCTGGCGGGCGTCGGCATGGTCGAGCGGGGCGACGGCTCGATCGTGAACATCGCCTCGATCATCGGGCTGGTCGCCGCCACCCCCATCAAGCAGACCGGCTACCCCGCGGCCAAGGGCGGCCTCGTCACCCTCACCAAGGAGCTGGCCGTGCAGTGGGCCCGCAAGGGCGTGCGGGTCAACGCCATCTGCCCGGGCTGGTTCGAGACGGAGATGACCGAGGAGCTGGTGGGCACCGAGAAGGGCGACGACTTCATCGCCTCGAACACGCCGCTCCAGCGCGCCGGCCAGGTGCACGAGATCGACGGGGCCCTGCTCCTGCTCGCGTCCGACGCCGGCTCCTACATCACCGGCTCGACCCTCGTGGTCGACGGCGGCTGGACCGCCCGCTGACCGGCTGAGCCCGCCAGACCCGTTCCGGTCGAGGTTCTCCGCCCGCCCGATTCGGGCGGCAACCCTCCACCCGGACGGCAGGGCCGGGTGTCAGCGGTCGGCGGTGAGGACCATGGCGCTGCCGTCCATGAGGGCGCCGCTGGTGACCACGCAGACGTCGTGGCGAGCCGCCTGGCGCTCGCCGCCGCGGCCCTGCACCTGGAGGGCGGCCTCGGCCACCGTGTTCATGCCGTGGAGGTAGCCCTCGGAGAGCAGCCCGCCGTGGGTGTTGATCGGCAGCGACCCGCCGAGGCCGGTGGCACCGGAGCGGAACAGCGCCCCCGCACCACCCCGCTCGGCCAGGCCGAGCCCCTCGACGCCCATCAGGACCGTGGTGGTGAAGCAGTCGTAGATCTCGGCCAGGTCGACGTCGGCCGGGGTCACGCCGGCCCGACCGAAGAGGTCGTCGCGCAGGTAGCTCGTGTAGTTGCGGGAGTAGTCGTCCCAGAGCAGGTGGTCGCCGATGTCGAGACCGGGCCGGGGCCCACCCCGGTAGGTGCCCGAGGCGACGACCGCCGGCGGATGGCGCAGGTCGCGGGCCCGGTCGAGGGCGCTCACGAGCACGGCGCAGGCGCCGTCGACCTCGACCGTGCAGTCGGGACCCCGGTAGGGCTCGGCCACGTACGGCGCAGCGAGGTAGTCGTCGACGGTGAGCGGCTCCCGCCGGTAGGCCCGGTCGTTGGCCTCCGCCCAGCGGCGCTGGCTCACCGCCACCGCCGCGGTGTCGAGCTCGCCCTGCCCGGTCTCGTGCAGGAAGCGCTGGCCGAACATCCCGACGTACATGAGGTAGGCGTCGTAGCCGAGCGGGTAGCGGAACTGGGCGCCCATGCCGTGGAACTGCATGGTGCCCACCCGGGGCCCCGACCGACCGTTGAGGGCCCGGAAGACGAGCACGTGGTCGGCCTGGCCGGTGGCGATGGCCGCCGCCGCCTGGGTGACGAGGTGGCAGGGGGCCTGCCCGCCGAGGTCGATGTCGAGCGAGTACCGCAGCTGGGGCAGCGCCAAGGTGGTGGCCACCGCCTGCGTTGGCACGGAGTCGTGCATCACCGCGAACGAGGCGATGCCGTCGACGTCCTCGCGCGCCACCCCGGCGTCGTCGATGGCCGCCCGGCACGCCTCGGTGGCGAGCTCGAGCACGGTGCGCCCCGAAGCCCGGCTGAGCTCGGTGTAGCCGACGCCGGTGATCGCCGCAGCCCTCAGAGCCATCTCAACGACCTTCCAGCAGCTCGGCCGAGACGACCGCGCCGGTGTCGACCGACTCGCCCCACCCCGGCTCCTCGCTGGCGTAGTGGGCCCGGGCGACGAGCTCGGCGCCTCGGACGTCGCCCTTCTCGATGCGGGAGTAGAGCTTCTCGTGCTCGCGGACGCTGGCCCGCCGGGCCGCGAGGTCGGAGAACGAGCCGTGCTGGTCGACGCTGCGGGCCATGTGGTCGACGTGGACCGTCCAGAGCGACTCGAGGGCGCCGACCACGAGGGCCATCGCCTCGTTGCCGCAGGTGGCCACCACGTCGAGGTGGAACTGGCGGGCCAGGCCCGTGTAGGCGGCCGGGTCGTCGATGGCGGCGTTGGCCGCGTCGAGGGTGGCCCGCAGCACCGGCAGCACGGTCTCGGCCCGGTCGGGGCGGGCCGCGCACGCCGCCGCGCACGCCGGCTCGAAGGCGGTGACGGCGTCGAGCACCTGGCCGAGCGGCGCCTGCCGGCTCTGGAGGACCAGGCCCATCATGTAGACGACCTTCGCCTCCTGGGGAGCGTGCACGACGGCGCCGCCGACGTTGCCCCGCTGCACGGTGATGAGGCCCTCGGTCTCGAGGATCCGCAGCGCCTCCCGGATCGGGGGCAGGCTGACGCCGAACTCCTCGAGCAGCTCGTCCTGCTTGGGCAGCATGGCGCCGTCGGCCAGCTCGCCGTTGAGGATGCGGGCGCGGAGGGCGCTGGCGACCATCTCGGCCAGGCGGGGCTGGCGCAGCTGGTGGCGACCCGCGGCCTGGCCGATCGGAGGGGTGGCGGCGCTCATCACTTCTAAGATTACGACGATGACGTCCGCCGCGCTCGACCCGTCCGTCTTCGTGATCAGCATCACCCCGTTCGACGCCGCCGGGCGCCTCGACGAGGGAGCGCTGCGCGCCCACCTCGACCGCATGGCCGACGCGAACGTCGGGGTCTACCTCGGTGGCGGCGGCAGCGGTGAGGGGTTCACCCTCTCCGACGCCGAGGCCCGCCGCGTGCTGGAGATCGGGGTCGACCAGATCGGCGGTCGGGTGCCGGTGCGGGCGATGGGCATCGAACCCCGCACCGCGCAGCAGATGATCGACTACCTGGCCGTGGCGGCCGACGTCGGCGTCGACGCGGCCCAGGTGTACTCCCTCGACCCCGGCCACGGGCACCGGCCCACCCCCGCCGAGGTGGAGACCTACCTCCGCTCCGTGCTGGAGAGCACGTCCCTGCCGTGCATCGTGTCGTCGCACCAGTCGGTCGGCTACCGGGTGTCGGCCCGGCTGCTGTCCCACCTGGCCGACGAGCACCCCCACCTCGTCGGGGTGAACTGCAGCCACGGCGACATAGGTGCCCTGGTCGAGCTGGCCGACGCCGTCGCCGGGCGCCTCTGCATCCACGTCGGCGGCCCCATGCAGGCACTGTCGTGCCTGGCCCTCGGCGGCCAGGGCTACCTCACCTCGGAGGCCAACCTGGCCCCCCGCCTCTGCCGCTCGGTCATCGACGCCTACGCGGCCGGCGACCTCCCCACCACGTTCTCGGCGTTCGCCGAGGTGGTGCGCCTGTCCGGCCTGCTCTACGGGCACGGCGGCATCCGGGCCACCAAGGCGGTGCTCGACCGCCTCGGTCTCCCCGGCGGCACGGTGCGGCCGCCCCAGCTCACCGTCACCGCCGAGGTCGTCGACGCCGTGCTGGCCCACCTCGACGCCGCCGGTGTGCCGGCCGTCGAGGGTTGGGCCACCTGAGACCCCCCGCCCCCACCCCCTCCGCGGGCGGCGTGCACCGCGCCCGGGTCGAGCGCGCCTAGCGTGCCGCCGGGCGGCCGGGACGGCAGCCGTGAGCGACAGGAGCGCGGGCGGACATCGCGTCGCGCGAAGGAGGCGGACATGGCTGGCAGCCCGCGCATCGGCGGTCGACGCACGAGGGGGACCGCCGTCGTGGCCGGCGCGCTCGGCTTGGCCGTGCTGGCCGGCGCCTGCGGCGGAGCCGACTGGGACGTCTCGGACCGCACCGTCGACGGCGCCGAGGTGGCGACGGCCACCAGCACCCTCGACCCCGAGACCACCGAGACGCTCGAGCGCATCCTGCAGGAGGGCTTCGAGCAGTCCGGCATGCCCGGTGTCGCCGCCTACGTGAGGATCGGCGACGGCGAGTGGAGCGAGGCGCTCGGCGTTGGTGACCTCGACACCCGGGAGCCGTTCGACCCCGATGCCCACGTGCGCATCGCCAGCATCACCAAGACCTTCACCTCCACGGCGATCCTGCGGCTGGTCGACCAGGGGGAGCTCTCGCTCGACGACACCCTCGACGAGTTCGTCGACGGCATCACCAATGGCGACCGGATCACCATCCGGGACCTGCTCGGCATGACCTCCGGGATCTTCGACTTCACCAGCGACGACGAGCTGATGGCCGAGTGGGCCGACGACCTCACGATGCCGTGGACCCTCGACGACACGATGGAGCACATCGCCGGTCGGCCGGCGAACTTCGAGCCCGGCACCCAGGTCCTCTACACCGACTCGAACTACGCCATCCTCGCCAAGGTGCTGGAGGAGGTCACCGGCACCACCGCGTCGGAGGCGGTGACCTCGCTCGTGATCGAGCCGCTCGGACTCGAGAACACCCGCTTCCCCGCCGCCGACGAGCCCGACGTCCCCTCACCCCACCAGCAGGGCTACCGCCCGCCAGGCCAGGAGCTGGGCGACCTCGACGCCCTCATCCCCGTCGGCGACATCAACCCCGAGGTGGCCTCGGGCGCGGGGAACATGACCTCCACCATGGCCGACCTGGCGACCTGGGTGGAGGCCCTGGCCCTCGGCGATCTCCTCTCCCCCTCGCTGCAGGCCGAGCGCCTCGAGTTCCGCCGCTTCCCGAACCAGGCGATCGACGTGGGCTACGGGCTCGGGGTGATCCGCCTCAAGGACGTCATCGGCCACGACGGGGCGATCATGGGCTACAGCACGGTGGCCATGTACCTGCCCGAGGCCGACGCCACGTTCGTGCTGGTGGGCAACGGGTCCAGCAACTTCACCACCCCGACCATGGACATCTTCCTGCAGATGCTCGCCGCGCTCTATCCCGACCAGGTGGCCAAGGGCTGACGTCAGGAGGGGTCGCCCGCCGACACCCCGCCGTCGGCCACGAACTCGGAACCGGTGCTGTAGCTGCTGTCGTCCGAGGCCAGGAACACGGCCAGCCGGGCGATCTCGGCCGGTCGGGCGATCCGGCCGATCGGCTGGTGGGCGAACGCGGGGTCGACGTCCTCGGGGGCCAGGTCGCCGATCAGGCGGGAGGCGACCGCCCCCGGATGGATCGAGTTGACCCGGATGCCGTAGGGCCCGAGCTCCAACGCCGCGACCTTGGTCATGCCGCGCACCGCGAACTTGGTGGCCGCGTAGGACAGCAGCCCGGCCTTGCCCACCAGGCCCCGGATCGACGAGAGGTTGATCAGCGAGCCGCCGCCGGCCGCCTTCATCGGCTCGGCCATGGTGCGCAGGCCGAGGAACGTGCCGATCTGGTTCACCCGCACCGTCGCCTCGAACTGCTCCAGAGTGGTCTCGGCGAGGGTGCCCTTGCTGACGATGCCGGCGTTGTTCACCCCGACGTGCAGGCCGCCGAGGTCGGCCACGGTGCGGTCGACGACGGCGCGCCACTGCTCCTCCGATCCCACGTCGAGCTGCTCGGCCCGGACCGCGGGACCCAGTTCCTCGGCGAGGGCGCGCGCGGCGGCGTGGTCGACGTCGGCCGCCACCACCCGGGCCCCCTCCTCGACGAAGGCCCGCACGATCGCCTGGCCGATGCCGTGCGCACCGCCGGTGACGAGCGCGACCTTGCCCTCCAACCGACCACCGGAGGCCGTCATCGTCCGGCCTCGCCGGCCGCGGCCCGCCGCTTGGCGTCCTCCCGCAGGTCGCCCTTGGCCACCTTGCCGCCGGACGAGCGGGGCAGCTCGTCGACGACCACGAGGCGCTCGGGGTACCACTCCCGGCTCACGCCCCGGGCGGCGAGGTGCGCGACCAGGCCGTCGAGGGTGATCTCGGCGCCGGCCTTCGGCTCGACGTAGGCGCACACCCGCTCACCGAAGACGGGATCAGGCCACGCCACCGCCGCCACCATCTTCAGGTCCGGGTGGGTGGCGAGCTCGGCTTCCACCGCCGGGGCGCTGATGTTCTTCCCGCCCCGGATGATGAAGTCCGACGTGCGCCCGACCACGGAGAGGTAGCCCTCGTCGTCGATCTCGACGATGTCACCCATGAGCATCCAGCCGTCGTCGGTGAAGAGCTTGGCGTTGGCGCCCTCGTCACCCCAGTAGCCGAGGCAGGTGGCCGGCCCCTTGCACGCGGGCTGGCCACGGTGCTCGCCGGCGGGCACGTCGGTGAGCGTCTCGGGGTCGAGCAGGCGCACCTGCATCTCGGGGATGACCCGACCGGCGGTGCCGAAGCGGTGCTCGCGGTCGTCGTCGAGCGTGGTGTTGCTGAGCGCGCCGGTCTCGTTGGAGCCGTAGAACTGGAGCACCTTGGCGCCGGTGGTGTCCTCGAAGGCGGCCGCCCGCTCGAACGGCACGGCCTCCCCGCCGGTGAACATCGCCCGGAGGGAGCTGAGGTCGCGGGGCCGCTCGGCGTTGGCGTTCAGCATCATGATGAACTGCGTGCTCACGCAGCACAGGACCGTCACCCGCTCCCGCTCGATCAGGTCGAGCGCGGTGTCGGCGTCGAAGTGCTCCATCACCACGGTCGGGCAGCCGAGGATGCCGGGCGTGAAGTGCCCGGTCCAGAGACCGAAGCCGAACGGCGCGGGGATGGCGCTGAAGAACACCTCGTCGTCGCCGAACCCGCCGGCCCGGGCGGCGAGCTGGTGGAAGTAGAACCAGCGGTTCTGGGTGTGCATCACGCACTTGGGCAGCCCGGTGGTGCCGGAGGTGGAGTTCAGCAGGAAGAGGGCGTCGGGGTCGATGGTGGCGAGCGGCATCGATGGGTCGACGGTGACCCCGGCGGGCAGCCCGGAGTCGACGACCGTGCCGTCGACGTCGAGCAGCACCAGGCGCTCGACCTGGGCACCCCGCTCGGCCAGCTGGGCCTGCCGGGTGGCCGCGTCGACGCCCCGGTGCTCGGGGACCGTCACAAGCGTGCGGGCCCCGGTGAGGGTGAGCAGGTGGGCGACCTCGGCGTCACCGGCCCGGTGCCCGATGCCGACCACCACGAGGCCGGCCCGCTCGATGCCGACGAACGCGGCGTGGACCCCGGCGCCGTCGGGCAGGAGCACCGCCACCCGGTCCCCCGCGGGGAGTCCGTGGGCGAGCAGCACGTGGGCGATGGCGTCGGCGGCGGCGTCGTACTCGGCCCACGTGGTGCGCCGGTCGCCGGAGACGTAGGCGGTGGCCGACCCTCGCTCGAGCGCCCACCTCCGGACCATGGAGCCCATGGTCTCGTCGCCCCACCAGCCGGCAGCGCGGTACTCGGCCGCCGCTGCGGCGTCGGCTCGCATCTTCACGAGCGGTTCCCCCTCGATCTCGTTCCTGCAACGTCTGCGGGTCGTGGCGACCCGGCCCGGTGCGACCGTAGCGGAGCGGTCAGGTGCCGCCGACCGCCCGGTCGCGATGGCTCAGGAGTCGTCGCGCGCGGCGCCCGGCGGGGTGCGGAGATCGGTGATCAACCGCTCCATCTGCTCGACCAGCTCCTCGAGCTCCTCGGTGGTCCAGTCCGCCAGCTGGCCCGACATGATCTCGTCGTTGGCGGCCTGCACCCGCCGCAGCGCCGTGCGTCCCGCAGGCGTGGCCTGCACCACCGCCGCCCGACGGTCGAGTGGGTCGGAGCGGCGCTCGATGTAGCCCTCGGCCTCGAGGGCCTGCACCTGGCGGGTGAGGGCGGCCGGGTGCATCCGGGCCACGGCGGCCAGGTCGCTCAGCCGCAACGGCCCCTCGGCCACCACGTGCCCCAGCACGCCGACCGCGGCCAGGCCGATGGGCACCCCGGAGTGCACGGCCACCCGCCGCTCGAGCCGCGGGCTGGCGGTGATGCGCCGGAGGGCGGCCAGGGCGTCGCTCAGCCGCTGGCGAACCAGGGCGGGATCGCCGGTGGCGGACGCCGTGGCCGCGCTCCGCTGCGATCGTGCCGCGGTCACGACCACACCTCCCGCACCGCGTCGGTCACCGAGGCGGCCTGGGCGAGACCCGCCTCGGCGGAGGGCACCCGGCTGGCCGGGTCGAGCAGGTCGGGCCCGAAGGCGGCGACGCTGGCGTCGTCGGCGGCCACCACGGCCACCGCCGCACCGGCGTCACGGAGCGACGCGACCTCCCCCGTGACGTCGCCCCCCAGGCCCTGGGTGACCGGGCAGACGACCACGACCCGCTCGAGGCCGGCAGCCAGGTCGGCGTTGACGGTGGAACGGATGCCACCGTCGATGTGGCGCCGCCCGTCGATGGTGACCGGAGGCCACACGCCGGGCACGGCACAGCTCGCGGCGACCGCGTCGATCAGGGCGACGCCCGAGGTCCGGTCGAACACGACGAAGCGCCCGTCGTGGGCATCGACCGCGGTGATCCGCAGGTCCCGGTCCGGCCACTCGTGCACGGGGAGCCGGGTGGCGATGACCTCCCTCCGCTCGGACTCGGGCACGGTGTCGACCGACATCGCCCAGGCCCCGATGCGACGGCGCAGCTCCTCGGGATCGGGCCGGTCGGCCATCAGCTCGATGAACGTCGACGCCATGCCTTCGATGTCGAGGGTGCTGCGCAGCTCCCCGCCGGGGCCCGCCGCCACCTGGCGCGCGTAGAGCTCCTCCAGGGGTACGCCGGTGGCCACCTGGGTGGCGACCACCGAGCCGGCAGAGGTGCCGACGAGGAGATCGGCGTCGGTGAGGTCCAGCCCGGCACGGGCGAGCCCGAGGAGCACGCCGGTCTCCCAGGCGATCCCCGCGACCCCTCCCCCACCCAACACCAGCGCCTTGCCCATCTCCTGCTCCCCTCGCGTACGTCACGGCGCTCGAAGAGCACCGAGAGACGACGAAGGGCCGGCCACGACGTTGTGGCCGGCCCTACGACGTCTGCAGTCGCTACGACCCCAGCGGGTCGAGCGACGAGCCGACCGCCCACATGGCGAAGAACTGGGCGTTGGCCCCGTAGGCCTGGGCGATGGCCAGCTTGGCCCCGTCGACCTGGTGCTCACCGGCCAGACCCCGCACCTGCAGGGCCGCCTCGGCGAAGCGGAGCAGGCCCGAGGCACCGATCGGGTTCGAGGAGAGCACGCCGCCGGACATGTTGACCGGGAAGTCGCCGCCGAGCGCGGTGGCGCCCGAGTCGGTCATCTTCCAGCCCTCGCCCGGAGCGGCGATGTCGTGGGCCTCGAGCCACATCGGCTCGTACCAGCTGAACGGCACGTACAGCTCGGCGCAGTCGATCTGCTCACGGGGGTTGGTGACACCCACCTGCTTGTAGATGTCGGCGGAGCAGTCGTGGGCAGCCCGGGGGTCGACGGCGTCGCGGCCGGCGAACCAGCCCGGCTCGCTGCGCATCGAGGTGGCGAGCACCCACGCCGGCGGCTTGGAGGCGGCCTTGCCCCCCTCCTCGTCGGTGAACACCACCGCGCACGCGCCGTCGGACGACGGGCAGGACTCGAGGAAGTGCAGCGGGTCCCACATCATCGGGGACTCCTTGACCTTCTCGATGGTGATGTCGGCCAGCTTGAGGTGGGCGTAGGGGTTCTTGGCCCCGTTGAGGCGGTCCTTCACCGCCACCTTCCAGCCGATGTCCTCCGGGGCACCCGACCGGCGGATGTAGGCCCGGATGAACGGAGCGAAGGCACCGCCGGCACCGATGGAGCCGGACTTGCCGCCGCCGAGGGCGAACTGGGCGTTGCCCTCCGACTGCTTCTCGAAGGCGACCGACAGCACCCGCTTGTGGCGGCCGGACTCGACGAGGTGCGAGCCGACGATGCCGGTGGAGCCACCGACCGAGCCGGCGGTGTGCACCCGGAACATGGGCTTGCCGGTGGCACCGAGCGCGTCGGCCAGGTACATCTCCGGCTTCATGACGCCCTCGAAGAGGTCGGGAGCCTTGCCGAGGACGACGGCGTCGATGTCGCCCCAGTCCATGTTGGCGTCCTCGAGCGCACGCTGGGCGGCCTCGCGGACGAGGCCGGCGATGGAGACGTCGGCGCGGCGCTTCTTGTGGTGGGTCTGGCCGATGCCGACGACGGCGACGGGCTGGCTGCTCATTCGTCACCCTCCAGGATGCACACGAGGTTCTGCTGCAGGCAGGGGCCGGACGTGGCGTGCGCCAGCGCCCGGTTCTTGCCGCCTTCCATGATCGCCTTGGCCGCTTCGATGATCCGGAGGAGGCCGGTGACCATGACGGGGTTGGCGCCCTGGGCGCCGCCGGACGCGTTGACCACGGTGTCGTCGGACAGGCCGAGCGACTCGCGGATGATCAGCTCCTGGAAGCTGAACGGTGCGTAGATCTCGGCCACGTCGATCGGGCCGTTGTGGACCCCGGCGCCCTCGGCGGCGAGGCGGGTCGACTCCGAGACCGTGAGGTCGCGGCGCAGGGTGGGCAGGTGGGGCTCGACGCGGTGGTCGATGCCGGTGATCCACACCGGGCGCTCGCACAGGTCGTACGCCTTCTTGCCGCGGGCCAGGACGACTGCGGCGCAGCCGTCGGTGACCGGCGGCAGGTCGCTCTTGCGGAGCGGGTTGCGGACGTAGGGCTGGGCGAGGATCTCGTCGACGCTGAGGTCAGCCGACACCTGGGCGTTGATGTTGTCCTTGGCGTTGGCCAGGTTGCGGGCCACCACCTCGGCGACGTCGCGCTCGGTGACCTTGCCGGCGTCGAGCAGCGCCCGGTACTGGAGCGCGGCCAGCGACCACGGGTCGGCACCCAGCGGGGTCAGGTAGTAGGGGTCGACCTCGATCGTGTACAGCGTCGTCGGGTCGGAGTTGGAGTTCTTCCCCACGCCGGCGGCCAGGGCGGTGTCGACGTGGCCGAGCAGGAGGTGCACGAAGGCCTCGTAGAGGGCCCAGGCGCCGTCCATCTCGACGTGCGACTCGCTGATCGGCGGCCAGGCGCCGTAGGCGTCGACGTTGGCGACGAAGGAGAAGGCGCGGCCCGACAGGTAGTCGCACGAGCCGCTGACGGTGAAGCCGATGTCCTCCTTGTTCAGGCCGGCCATCTTGATGGCCCCCTGCACGGTGGGGAGCATCATCTCGGCCTCGGTGTGCTCGGACCGGCGCAGCATCGGCGACTGCGCGAAGCCCACGATGGCGATGTCGTTCTCGGTGCGGGGCATCACATCATCCGTTCGACGTAGTTCTCGGCCGGCTCGTCCGGCTCTCCGGTGGGACGCCAGCCACGGACCGCGCCGGCCGTGGCTCCGTGGTTGCCGTTGCCCAGGTCGTCGACGTTGCGCTCGCCCTCGGGGGCCCACTCGATGGCCACCCGCATCCCGACCCGGACCTCCGAGGCGGGGATGCCGATGATCTCCTGCTGACCGATCACCGCGTCGGCGCCGTCGATCATGATCGAGCAGCGGACGAACGGCTCGGTCTCCTTCTGACCCGGGTACGGGGTGGGGGTGACGATGGTGAAGTTGCTCACCACGCCGGTGCCCTGGAGCTCCACCACCTCGCCGTCGCCGAGCAGCACGCCGTCGACCGAGCACATCGGGTTGGCGCCGATGACCATGCGGTTGCACTTCGGGCAGCGACGCCCGAAGAGCCGGGCGTTCATCAGGGCGTCGGCCCACTCGCGGGTGGCCGGGGCGAAGTTGTCGACGTAGACGAGGTCGCAGTAGGCGTCCATCGTCTGGACCTCCGGCTCGGCCGGGGCCTCGTAGGGCTCACCGGCGCCCTCGCTGGGCGAGGGGTCGGAGGCGGGGACGAACACGAGGTCGTCGATGCGGCCGTTCACCTCGTCGCCCGACTTGAACTGGGCCTCGACCCGAAGGCCGGCGGCCAGCTGGTCCTCGGTGGCCTTCACCGCGTGGATCATCGGGGTGTCGGCCCCGTCCAGGGTGATGAAGGCGAAGGCGAACGGCTCCTGGAGCGGGTGCAGCCGGGTCGGCTCGGAGACCCAGGTCCAGGTGCTGACCGTGCCCTTGGGGCCGACCTTCACCCACTCGCTGCCGGCGTCGGCCCCGGTCTCGGGGTCGTACTCCATCGGCGGGGCGACCACCCGGTCGCCGATCCGGACGCCGATGATCTGCCCCTCGGCCAGAGCCGAGAAGAAGGTGCTCAGCGTCGACCCCAGTGTCCGGGTGAACGGGAACTGGAGGTGGAATGGCTCCATGTCGATCGATGTGTCTGTCATGGTTCCTCTCTCTCGGCGGGTCGGGGGTGCCGACCCGACGGATTCAGCGCCGCTTGTAGACGGGCGTCCGCTTCTCCTTGAAGGCGCGGGGCCCTTCCTTGGCGTCCTCGGTGGCGAACACGGCCTGGCCGTACTCGAACTCGTGGTCGAGCGCCTCGCGCTCGGTCATGCCCTCGGTCTCGCGCAGGGTGCGCAGCACCGCCTCGACGGCGATGGGACCGTTGGCGGCGATCTGCTGGGCGATCTCCAGGGCCTTGGTGAGCGCCTGCCCGTCGTCGACGACGTGGCCGATGAGCCCGTACTGAAGCGCCTCGTCGGCGGAGAGTTCGCGGCCGGCGAGCAGGACCTCGGCGGCGATGGTGTAGGGGATCTGGCGGCGCAGGCGCACGGCCGAGCCGGCCATCGGGTAGAGCGAGCGCTTCACCTCGGACACGGCGAAGCGGGCGCTGCGGCCGGCCACGCGGATGTCGGTGCCCTGGAGCAGCTCGGTGCCCCCGGCGAAGGCGATGCCCTCGACCGCGGCGATCAGCGGCTTCTTGGGCTGGTAGTGCCGTAGCAGGCACTTCCACATGAGGTCCGGGTCGGCGGCCAGGCGGGCCTGCACGTCGATCTCGGTGTCGGCGTCCTCGCCCGGGTCGCCGGCCATGGCCCGCAGGTCGGCCCCCGAGGAGAAGTTGCCGCCGGCGCCGGTCAGCACGATCGCCCGGATGTCGTCGTCGGTGTCGGCCGCCTGCATGGCGTCGAGCATCCGGATGAGCATCGCCCCCGACAGGGCGTTGAGCCGCTTGGGCCGGTTCATCGTCATGACGAGGACCGCACCGTCACGTTCGATCAGGGCGTCGGGCATGGCTGGCACCTCGGCTCGGGCTGTCGGTCGGCGATCTACGGCCGGAGGCCCTGACGCTGGCGCCCGCCCCTCCGAGGAGGGGCGTTCCCCCGCGCCACGTCGGTCCCCCGGCCGGCTGTCAGCGACCGTACCGTTAGTTAACGCCGCATAGCAACTTGTCGTTCGACCCCGTCGGCAAAGATGGAGGGCGTGCGGATCGTCCACGACCCCGGGGCCGTGCACCTGCGGCGCGGGCTGAGGGCGGCGGTGGTCGTGCCGGTGCTCTACGCCTCGCTCAGCGCGGGCGTCGGGGCGACCGCCGCGCTCTACGCCTCGTTCGCGTCGTTCGCGTCGCTGGTGTTCGCCGACTTCCAGGGCACGACCCGTCGGCGGCTCACCGGCTACGGCGCCCTCGCCGCCCTCGGGAGCGGCCTGATCCTCCTCGGCAGCCTGGTGGCCGACCTCCCGGCGCTCCCGGCCGTCGCCATCTTCGTGGTGACCTTCTGCATCCGCTTCGTGGGCTGCCTCGGCGGGTACACCGTCGCCGCCGGCACCACGCTCATGCTGGCCTTCGCCCTCGCCGTGATGAGCACACCGGTCACCGACGTCGACGGGCGGGTGCTGGGGTGGGTCATCGGTTGCGCGGCCGCCGCGGCGGCGTCCATGGTGGCGGCCCTTCCCCGCCGGTCGATCGCCGCCGATCGCGTGGTCGCCCAGTGCCGGGCCCTCGCCGACCACCTGCGGGCCCGGGCCTCGGGGCAGCCGAGCGACCCTCCCGACGTGACCCCCGTCCGCCAGGTCCGCGAGGAGTTGGCCCTGTCGTCGGCCCGCCCCATGACCGCCACCGCCTCGCAGACGGCGTTGCACCACCTCCTCGACTCGCTGGGTCGGGCCACCATCCTGTGCCGGCACCTGGAGCCGGACGTGGCCCTCCCCCACGCCGCCACCGGCCTCGACCGGCTCGCGGTGACCGCTGCCGACACCTTCGAGGCGGCCGCCCGGGCGGTCACCGAGGGTCGCACCGTCGACGTCGAGCCGGTCGAGGCGGCGCTCACCCGCCAGCGGCACGACACCATGGACGTCCTCGCCGGTGCCGACGAGGAGGCCCGCGCCACCGTCGAACGCGAGGCGCCGACCGCCATGCGGCTCCGGTTCATCACGTCGCTGTCCGCCATCACCGCCGCCACCGCGGCGACGTGGAAGGGCCACCGCCCGGAGGTCGACGTCACGCTGGATGCCGATCTGGCGCTCCCCCGCCCCGGGCTGGCGGCGTTCTGGCAGCGGGCCCGGCGCACCCTCGCGTTCCACCTGCGGTGGTCGAGCACCCGCTTCCGCAACAGCCTCCGGGCGGCGGTGGCACTGGCCGCCTCGTTGGGGGTGGCACGGCTCGTGGAGTTCGACCACGCCTTCTGGGTGGTGCTCGGCACCCTGATGGTGCTGCGCAGCGCGGTGAACGACACCGCCACCACCGCCCTCCAGGCCCTGCGGGGCACGCTCATCGGCTTCGCCGTGGCCGCGCCCATCGCCTACGTGGTCAACGGCAGTGACGGGCCGCTGTGGGTGCTGCTCCCCCTCGTCACCTTCCTGGCGGCGTGGGCCCCCGGGGCCGTGGGCCTCGGGACCGGGCAGGCTGCGTTCACGATCTTCGTCGTCGTGCTGTTCAACCTGGCCGCCCCGGCGGGCACCCAGACCGCCGTGATCCGGGTGGAGACCGTCGCCACCGGCATCGCGGTGGCCGTCGTCGCCGGCTTCCTCTTCTGGCCGCGCGGACCGGAGGCGGGGCTCGCCCCGATCGCCGCCCGCCTCTACCGGACGTCGGGCGCCCTCCTCCGGGCGGTGAGCGCCGACTCCCTCGGGGTGGCCGGCAGCGCCACGGGCCTGGCGGACGCCCGCCGCGAGGCGATGGCCGCCCGTGAGCAGCTCGAGGAGACCCTCCAGGAGCTGGCGGCCGACCGCCGGGCCGACGTGGAGCTGGACGCCCGGGTGGCGATGCTCACGCCCCCCAACCTCGTCCGGGCGGGTGACTGGTCGCGGGTCGACCTGGCGCACGGGACGATCACCGCGGCCGAGGGGCGGCCGGACACGCCGCCTCCGGAGCTCGAGGCCGAGGCCTTCGAGGTGGCGACCCGCTTCGACGCGGTGGCCGTCGCCCTCACCTCACCCGACGTGGAGCTGGCGCTGCCCCCTCTGCCGGACGGCGACGTGCCCGGCGGACCGCTGCCCTCCGACCCCGTCACCGAACGGGCCCGGCCCCACGCGGGTGGGCACGACCCGGCCGAGTTCCTCCGCCTGGTGTGGCTGTGGACATGGCTCGGGGTCGTCGACCGGTCGCTCCGCGGCACCGCCCAGGAGACCGTGCGGACGGTGCGCTCGCTGCCGCGCCACTGGTGGCGCTGAGCGCCCCTGCCGAGGGTCGGTCAGGTGTAGAAGGGGTTGTCGCCGGCGTCGTGATCGGTGACGTCGACGATCTCGGTGACCTCGGGGATGGCCTGCTTGATGGCCACCTGGATGCCCTCGCGCAGGGTGGCTGCGCTCATCGAGCACCCCTGGCACCCGCCGCCCATGGTGATGAAGACGGTGGTGTCCTCGACCCCCACCAGGTCGGCGAAGCCGCCGTGGGCGGCGAGGCTCGGGTTCACCGCCTCGGCCAGCAGCTGGCGGACCTTGTCGGCGATGTCGCCGGTGAGCTCGATGTTGCGCCCGACGAGCGGGTTGGGCTTGTTCGGGTTGCGGATGACGAGGCCGCCCTGGCCGGAGGCGCTGGGCACGTCGAGGGTGGCGCCCCGCATCTCCTCGATGCTGTCGGCGGCGACCACCACGGTGAGCCCGCCCTGGACCGAGACGTCGTCGTCCTCGGCGAGCTCGGAGATCACCTCGAACGCGAGGTCGTAGGTGTAGTCGGTGCCGGACGTGCCGGTGATGGCGACGCGGAGCCCGAGGCTGCCCGGGTCCTCCTCGCCGTCGCGGATCTCGAGCACCCGCTCAAGCGCGGCGGGCGTGACGGTGAGCACCGGTGCGGCGCCCGCGTCGGTGGCCTCGACCTCGGCGGTCTCGGTCGTCTCGGTGGTGTCGGTCGACATCTGGGCTACCCCTCGCAACGGTAAACACGGCCTCGGCCGGGTTTTCCCCACGCTACCGCCGACATGGCACGGTGCCGCAGGGGCGGCTCGACCCGGACCCGCCGGATCGCTGACGTCAGCTGAGGTAGGTGCCCCGCCCGAACAGCACGGCCAGCCCGAGCAGCACGCAGAGCGAGAGCGGCAGGACCGCCCGGCGGAGCCGGGGCCGGCCTGCGAGGAGCTCTCCCGCGACGGCCAGGGCGGGGAAGGCGGCGAGCACGTACCGACCCGACCCCATGAAGTCCTTGGTGCCGACGAGGGCGATGCCCGCCACCCCCACCACGTAGAGCCCGTAGGCCCAGCCGAAGCGCCCCACCACCCTCGGCACCAGGGCCAGGGCCCCCACCACCATCGCCGCCTGCAGGAGCAGGTTGAGGGTGCCGGGGCTGAAGGGGTGGTCCCGGACCGCTTCCAGGAGCCGGAGCTTGAACCAGGTGGCGGGCCCGGCGGCCTGGTCCCACCCCCTCGCCCCCTCGACCGTGGCGAACAGCAACGGGTCGCCGAAGCGGGCCCACAGGTAGGCCGCCCAGGCGCCCACCCCGGCGAAGGCCAGCAGGACCGGCGCGTCGCGCCGGGTGAGGCCGCGCACGTCGAGCGCCGCCACCAGGCCCCGCTCGCCCCGGGCGGCGTTGCGCCGCTCGACGAGGCGGAACAGGAGCGCGACGGCGACGACCATCCCCGAGGGCCGCCCGGCCGAGGCCACCGCCCCCAGCAGGCCCGCCCACACGACCCGGTCGCGCTCGAGCAGCAGGAAGGCACCGACCGTGGCGGCGAGGAACAGGGCGTCGGCGTAGACCGCGCCGTACTGGTACCAGCCGTACGGGTACACGAGCAGCACCAAGAGCGCGGTGACCGCGGCCGCGGGGGCCAGGAACCGCTCGGCCCAGCGGCGGAAGCACACCGCCAGGGTGGCGCCGCTGGCGAGCGTGACGATCGAGCCGGTGATGAAGATCGACGGGAACGCCCAGCTGAGCGCCCTCACCACCACCGGGTAGGACGGCCAGAACGCCACCGAGGACTGCACGTGGTCGCCCGGGTAGTAGACGTAGCCGTCACGCACGATGGCCCGGTACCAGTACGCGTCCCACCGCTGCCAGCCCTCGAAGAAGGTGCCCCCGGCGATCCCGGTACGAGCCGGGTAGCGCGCGTCGTGGGGCAGCTGGGTGTTGCCGATCCAGACGGCCGCCCACACCAGCGCGGCGACGCCGAGGAACAGCACGAGGGCGTGCCACCAGGGGGCCGGCCCCTCAGGGGCAAGGAGCGACCGGAGGGCCGACGGGACGGACGGACGAGCCCCGGACGGGCCGCCCGGGCCGC